>JACCDO010722531.1_pt1 | contig 33277 bp, 25 predicted proteins | sample 7446101 | NCBI WGS metagenome assembly JACCDO01 (sample SAMN15323440, study PRJNA562643) | freshwater metagenome | isolation source: river surface water | place: USA:Blue River Watershed | collected 2017-08-16 | reverse complement strand
TGCTCGATTTTTAACTCCCTCCAACCGCAAAAAACGGCGTAGACTAATCCCAAAAAGGGAACTAATCAGCACGATGAATAGGTAAACACTTGGAAAGGGCAAGTAACCCAAACTCAGATCAATGCCACTTCGTATGGCAGGAAATAAAGTTCGGGAATAAAATTGATCGGTAAGTTCTGGGAAGAATCCAGCGAGCACACGGATTCCGAGCGCAAGCAGTCCTAGGAAGGCCCAGGTCCAATTGGATCTAACCATGTAGATAAGGCCTAGACTCCCTCAGCCTGTACCTCCTTCACCTCAGGGAGCATACGGGTGAGCAGATTTTGAATCCCTGCCTTCAAGGTAACCGTACTGGAAGGACAGCCCGAACAAGAGCCTTGTAAGAGTACTTTCACCACCCCGTCCGAGAAGGAATGGAACACGATGGCTCCCCCGTCTTGCTCCACGGCTGGACGAATGTATTCGTCTAGAATCCCTTTGATTTTTTTGACGATTTCCGAGTCATTGACATCAAAAAGCGGATCTTTGGTCACTACCACTTGTACCGCCTTTTTTCCAGATTCTAAGTATTGTCGAATGTGGTCCCGAAAGATGGTCTGTACCTCTGCCCATTCCACCTCATCTGATTTGGTGATGGTCACAAAATTGGAGGCAATAAAGACGCGCTGCACGGCAGCAAAATTAAAAAGCTCCAGGGCCAACTGGCTGGCATCGGCGCTTGCTGCGTCCGGAAAATCATAACTGATCCCCTCCTCTACCAACATAAAGTTGGCCACGAACTTGAGGGAATTGGGATTGGGATTGGCCTCCATGTAGAGGTGAACAGGTCTTGCTTGTGCTTGTAGCATGGTCTTGAAAATGGATTACTAGCAAAAACCAATTTTGGCTTCAGAAGTTCCGTGTACGTTGAAATTTAATTTACTTTTTTGGCTGCTTTCCTTTGGCTGCGTACCAAATCCCTCCATAAAGGTGCTTTAAAAACTCAGCATCCTCCCAGACAGCATCCACATGGCCCAGCGCGGTGTAGAATACCCTGCCCCCGTCAAACTCATGGTACCAGGCCATCGGGTGGAATGCCCCCATGGCCTTAGCTGGCTGGTAGGTAGTTTCATCCGCTTGGATCAAGACCTTCAGGTTTGGATTCAAGTCCTTAAACTCATAGAGCTCATCTGTCCACAACCAATTTTCAGGCAGGTGCCAGGTAGCTGGATGAGAGTTGTCGACCACCTGAAGGCGCAAGGTCTGCTGACGTGGGTGAGCCAGGAAATAGCCCCCAATCATTTGGTTGTACCAAGGCCATTCGTACTCTGTATCGGTAGCGGAGTGAATGCCCACTACCCCTTTGCCGGATTGCACAAACTTTTGAAAAGCGGCTTTCTGAGCCTCATTGAAAATGGTTCCGGTGGTACTCATCAGGACCACCACATCGAACTTGGCAAGATTCTCATCAGTAAACTGCGTGGCATCCTCGGAGGTGTGTAGCGAAAACACGTGTTTCTCGCTCATTTTTTTCAAGGCCATTACCCCGTTGGGAATGGACTGGTGTCTAAATCCAGTGGTTTTGGAAAAAACCAGTACGCGAAACTGTCCACCCTGCTGGGCGAAGGAAGCCAAATTGATGCATAGCAGAAACCATGCGGAAAGAAAGAGGGTTTTGAAGGTATTCATGGGTCTTGTCAATTGAATGGTATGGAATACAATTAGTTAATTAAGGCAAATTTTTCACCTGCTTTTTGGCGTGAAAAGGCGTTGAAATGCCACCATTCACTCCCTATTCCAGAAAATCCTGCCCCTTTCATCACCTTCCTCAGGATCTCTCGATTGGCCACCTGAGCCTTGGTGATTTTCTTTTCGGCAAGCATCTGCAGTTCACGATTTGGGTAGGCAGGATACCCAAAGTAGTCAAAAGAGGTACCCATATCCAAGGGCCTTCCTGTTTTTAGGTCTACAATCGTCAGGTCCACAGCCACGCCATAGTTGTGGAGGCCTCCAATTTTGGGATCGGAAACATACAGGGGTTTGATGCTGTCTGGCTTGTCCAAACTGTCCCATAAAATCTGCTGCACACTGAGTGGGCGCACCCCGTCGTACACGAGGAGGCTAAGGTTGGGATAGTCTTTTTGGAGTGATTCTTGCGCTTTTGCAAGCATCTGTGCTGCTTGGGGATGGAGGTAACAACGGATCAAGTCCCCATACACATCTTGCTTGAAAAAATTGTCTTCTGTAGAATATTTCAGTTCAACCTGAATACCAGGGATTACCTTTGTGATTTCGACCATGCCTTGCTGGATCAACTTTCTCTCTAAGGCGGGCAGGGAGGGGTCCAAGGAGTCCTGTGTAGAGAGCGATTGGGAAAGGCTATCCGACTGCACCTCATCCCCCGAATTCTCTTCTGTTTTCGGTGACGCACAGGCCAAAGTCAATCCTAGGAGCAGGTAACTTAACTTTCTCATCAGCTTAGTTTTTTATGGATCACCGTAGCAGAGGCCTGAGCAGTTGGGAGTACCACCACGTCCGCAAGAACCACATGCGGAGGACGAGTCAGTGCAAATTCCACAATATCGGCAATATCTTGCGCGAGCAAGGGGGAATAACCTTTGTACACTGTGCCTGCACGTTGGGTATCCCCTTTGAAGCGCACTAGGGAAAATTCCGTTTCTACCAAGCCTGGGTGGATGCCCATTACCTTAATTCCGAAGGGATTTAAATCCATGCGCATGCCATTTGTCAGGGCATCTACTGCATGTTTGGAAGCACAATAGACGTTCCCATTGGGATACACTTCTTTTCCAGCAATGGATCCAATATTGATGATATGACCAGAGCCCCGCTGCGTCATGCCTGGGATAATGGCTTTGGAAACATAGAGTAAGCCCTTTACGTTGATGTCGATCATGGCGTCCCAGTCGGCAACACTGCCCGTCTGTATGGGATCCAAGCCATGCGCATTGCCTGCATTATTGACTAGGACATCAATGGAAGCCCAATCTGAAGGTAGCTGAGTCAACAGCCGATCCACTTCTTCCCGATCACGGACATCAAAGATCAGGGGCAAAAAACGAACACCTTTTGGAAGCGCCTGTCGCAACTCCTCCAAGCGCTCTGCCCTTCTTCCCGTCGCAATCAAGTCATAGCCCATCTTGGCCACAGTCAGGGCGCAAGCCCAGCCAATTCCGGAACTGGCACCCGTGACCAATGCAATTTTATTTTTCATGTGTACAAGATAGCAGGAATAGAAAAACTTGTTAACCTCAGCTGCTGAAAAATTCTATGTGATTACCTGCGATGTTAACAGTTGACGGACCACAGTCAACAGCAAATTGGATTTGTAGAAACAAAGCGTACTACAATCAGGATTAGTTGTGGACCGTTGACCGTTAGCGGTGGTCAATTTTTCAACAATTGACAGTTCACCGTCGACAGCCGTGGCATTGTATGCATAGGTTTAGAATCCATACTTCGTACTTGGTACCTAGTACTTGGTACAATTGACTGTGGTCTGATGACTGTCAACTGTTGACTTAAAATTTGTCAACGGATAATCAACTTCTCCACAAATAGGGAAATAGCAGGTAGGAAGTCGCGGCAACTAAAACATTAATCGCGAAAAGACTAAGCAATTTGTCTGCGCTAACACTCCAATCTAGCCCATCCAGCGCATTTTTGGAGATGCGAATGGCCATCAGCAGGATGGGAATGATCACGGGAAAACTCAAGATTGCCATCAAGGTAGCATTGTTGCCAGCTTTGGATGCAATGCCAGAAACCATGGTTAGGCTGGCCGAAAAACCCATGGCACCCAACACCAAGTTGAGCAAAAACAAGCCTTGATCCTGAACCGGGTTACCTAAAATCACCGAAAACACGCCGTAACCCAGGAGGGCTAAAATCAGAGTTAGCCCGGTATTGTATAGCATTTTGGAAAGAATGATCGACTCAGGTGAAGCAATCATGTAGTAATACAACTGCCTTCCCTGCTGCTCTTGCACAAAACTCTTGGCTACCGCATTAACAGAAGAGAAGAGTAATATGATCCAAAAAAGGGCATTCCAAGTGGGTATGGAAAGATTTCCCATCTTCGCACCTACGCTGAGGTAGGTGATGAAAACGGCCGAAACCACGTAAAGTAGAATCCCATTGAGCGCATATTTTTGCCTCCACTCTAAGGTCAACTCTTTACGAATCAATACGGAGATTTCTTTCCACATGCCACAAAGGTAGAAAATTCCCCTTTTCAAAACCGATCCAAAGGAAAAGGAAGGATTTGAGAAGCCTGATATTGGAATTGGGTCAACTAGGCCCGACAAAAAGGCTACCTTTGTACCATGTCCCTACGCGTCAAAAACGAAGCAGAGATCCTATCCAAACTAGGCATCACTCAGCTCAACCCCATGCAACTTGCCACCAAGGAGGCGCTTGCAAATCAAGAAAATCTGGTACTCTTATCTCCTACAGGCACAGGAAAAACGCTCGCGTTTCTCTTGCCCGTGGTGCTTCAGGTAGATCCTCGCTGTGAAGAAATTCAAGTGGTGATCATCGTGCCCTCTCGGGAATTGGCCATCCAAATCGAGCAGGTGATGCGACAAATGGGGACGGGACTAAAAGTCAATGCGGTGTATGGAGGTCGTGCAGGATCCAAGGACCGCCTGGAAATCAAGCATCGTCCAGCCGTCCTAGTGGGCACACCAGGTCGAGTAGCAGATCACTTGCGCCGGGAAGCCTTTGATACCTCATTTATCCAAACCTTGATTTTGGATGAATTTGACAAGTCGCTTGAAATCGGTTTTGAAGGAGAAATGCGGGAAATCATTCAACTTCTTCCTCAGGTGCGGAGGAAAATCTTGACTTCCGCTACCCAAGGAGTGTCCATCCCCAATTTTGTAGGGCTAAAATCTCCTCAGGTCCTGGACTATCTCGCGGACAAAATCACCCAACTTGAAGTCAAAAAGGTGCTAGCTCCTACCAAGGACAAACTCGAAACACTAGGGGAACTCCTTGCCCAATTGGGTTCAAAAAACGGCATCATCTTTTGTAATTTCAAAGATTCCATAGAACGGGTGTCCAATTACCTAAGTGAGCTGGGCATTTCCCATGGCGTCTTTTCTGGAGGTATGGAACAACTTGATCGGGAGCGCGCACTCATCAAATTTCGTAATGGTACCCACCCCCTGTTGTTGGCAACAGACCTTGCAGCGCGAGGAATCGATGTGCCCGAATTGGATTTCATCATCCACTACCATTTGCCCCTTCGAGCAGAGGAATTTATCCATCGAAATGGCCGTACCGCTCGGATGAATAGCCAGGGCACCGCCTACATTTTGCAGTACGAGAAGGAGCTCCTTCCCGACTTTGTAGGCAACCCCAAACTGGAAAAACTTCAACGCGCAGCCCTACCTGCACCCTCTCCATGGTGTACCCTACTGATCTCGGGAGGAAGAAAAGATAAAATATCCAAAGGAGACATTGCTGGTTTATTTTTCAAGCAAGGTGGATTGACCCCAGAGGACCTTGGCACCATAGAACTCAAGACCGATTGCGCTTTTGTAGCCATAAAATCTGTCGTTTTGGAGCAGTTGCTCTCCAAAGTCAACAACCAAAAACTGAAGGAAAAGAAAGTGAGAATCAGTCTGATTTAATTGATTTTCAGAAATTTAAATTGGCCAATTGAATTAATTTTTTCCAGACGAATTTGCGTCAATTGAAAAATCTTTTCTTTTTAGATTTCAATTTCACCGAAATGGCCTTGACAAAATCTCTTTTTGTTGTCTTCTGCCTTTTTGCCTTATCCTGTAGCCAAAAAGCCAGAGAAATCGACTACACCGATTGGTCGCACTATGGCGGGCCTGAAGATGGTTCTAGGTATTCGGCATTGACTCAAATCACTAAAGAAAACGTAGCCCAACTTGAAGTAGCCTGGACTTACCGTACTGGTGATGCCACAGAGCGAAGCCAAATCCAATGCCAGCCCATCCTCGTAGGCGACCTGCTGTACGGCACTACCCCAAAACTGAATGTTTTTGCACTCAACGCAGCTACAGGAGAAGAAATCTGGCGTTTTGATCCGTTTACCCTATTGGGAGGAGAAAACTCCTGGGCAGGCACCAACCGTGGAGTGAGTTACTGGGAAGAGGGGAAGGATAAGCGAATTTTATTTTCGGCCGGCAACTGGTTGATGGCAGTAAATGCGCTGACAGGGGAGCCAATCTTGACTTTTGGGGATCAAGGAAAAGTAGATCTTCGGAAAGATCTAGATCACGACTCGGAAGATTTTCTGATCGTATCCAATTCTCCAGGTGTTGTATTTGAAGACAAATTGATTCTGGGGATGCGCCTTTCTGAGGGACTGGATGCGGCTCCAGGACATGTTCGGGCCTACAATGTAAAAACCGGGAAGCGAGAATGGATTTTCCATACCATTCCCCAAGCCGGCGAGCCTGGGTATGAAACCTGGGATCCGAAACACATCCGGAATATGGGCGGGGCCAACAACTGGGCGGGAATGACCTTAGATTATGGGAGGGGGATCGTTTTTGTCCCCACGGGGTCGGCTACCTATGATTTTTGGGGTGGCTTCCGAAACGGCGACAATCTGTATGCGAACTCTCTTCTTGCCCTTGATGCCCGAACCGGAAAGCGAATCTGGCATTTTCAGGCTGTTCACCATGATGTATGGGATCGAGACTTTCCTGCCAATCCTAATTTGATTCGCATTCAAAAAGACGGCAAATGGATCGATGCTGTGGCGCAAATCTCCAAACAAGGATATACCTACGTTTTTGATCGGGAAACAGGAAAACCCATTTGGCCGATCGTTGAAACTCCCGTCACCCAATCCCAAATGCCAGGAGAGCTGAGTTCGAAAACCCAGCCCATCCCCTCCTTGCCAGAACCGTTTATGAACCTGGTTTTTGCCGAAAAAAGCATCCTAAATCTGAAGCCTGAATGGGAAAAAGACATTCGTGACCAACTTTCAAATGCCATTTTTGGAGATACTTGGGCACCTCCACACCCTGAAAAGTCGCTCGTGCTTTTTCCAGGCATGGATGGAGGCGGTGAATGGGGTGGCGCATCGTTTGATCCGGAATCCCAAACCCTCTACATCAATGCCAATCAAATTCCTTGGCTCATTGAGATGACTCCAAATGCCAACTTTGGCGGGATAGGCCCAGCCATTTATACCAATTACTGCGGCAATTGCCATGGTTTGGATCGAAAGGGAAATCCTCCGGCTGTTCCAAGTTTGGTTGGTCTTGAAGAAAAATATGATGCTAATTCCTTGAGTTACTTACTTCAAAAAGGACGAGGCGCGATGCCTTCATTCTCCCATATTTCTGCGGAAGAGCGGGGAGTTTTAGTGGATTACCTACTAGGTAAGGCCGATAAAGAAAACAAAAAAGAACTGGAAACCGGAAGTTCCAAACTTTACCCTCGCTACTACATGAAGGGATACAAGCGGCTTACTACCAAAGAGGGGATATATGGTTCCAATCCTCCCTGGGGCCTATTGACTGCCATCGATATGAAAACGGGATTGAAAAAATGGCAAATCCCGCTTGGTTCTGTGGACTCGCTAACGGCGATGGGGATAGAAAATACTGGCATCGAAAATTACGGAGGACCGGTGGTCACTGCCGGCGGCCTGCTCTTCATCGCTGCCACCAAGGATGAGAAAATCCGGGCTTTTGATAAAGAAACTGGCAAACTCCTTTGGGAAGCGCAGCTGCCAGCAGCAGGGCATGCCACCCCAGCAGTTTATGAAAGAAATGGGAAGCAATACCTTGTCATTGCCTGCGGAGGGGGGAAGGGCACCAAAAGTGGGGATGCTTACGTGGCCTTTGCCTTACCGGACTAACCTGTGGACATGAAGTTGATCCCGCTATGGGTAATAAAAGAAAACCCCTCGGCTAAAGCCGAGGGATTCATTTTTTGGGTTAGTGATGGACTAACTACCTGAAATCTGGATTCAAAACATCAAAACGCTCTTTCTTCCAAATGATCCCCTAACTTCAATCGAGGCACTCCTTTTTCCATCCAAGCTGGAGCCGGTAGTCCTTTGAGGTGGTGGTCAAAGAATTCCATCATCCGCACGCTGTAATCCTTACGGTTTTCCAGTTTGCCTAGTCCATGGTTTTCTCCGAGGTACTGCACTAGGATTACTGGCTTTTTGAGGCGGCGCAAGGCATTGTAAAACTCGACTCCTTGGGTAAAGTCCACCGCTCCATCCTTGTCGTTGTGGAGCATCAGCAGCGGTGTTTGTACATTTTTGACGTGGTAAATGGGGCTATTGCGTTCGTAGGCATCCCAATTTTCCCAAGGACCTCCCAAAAATCTACCTTGGGAAGATTCAAAAATGGTCATGTTGGCTTCGCCTGTATTCCAGTAGATGAGGTCGTACATGGAAATCATATTGGTAAGTGGAGCGCCGGCAGCAGCAGCCTTGAAGCGGTTGGTCTGAGTGATCAGGAAGGAAGTTTGGTAGCCTCCCCAGCTGTGTCCGTGGAGTCCCATTTTGTTGGGATCAACCACGCCCGTTTGGATGGCAGCATCTACCGCAGGGATCACCGCCCAAAGGGCTGACATCCCAGGGTCATCCAATTTGTACACAATGTCTGGCATCAGCACCGCATAGCCGTTACTCGTGTAGACGCTAGGATTCCAACCCGTACCACTGTAGGATGGATTGGACCAGTTGTGCAGGTTTTGGGAGAGCTTCTCGTAGTAATAAACGACGGTAGGATAACTTTTTCCCTCCTGATAACCCGCCGGAAGCAGCAATGCCGCTTGCAGTGAATCTCCCTTGGCAGTTACGTAGTCCACCAACTTAACTCCTGAAGACCAGGCAAACTTGCCTGCATCGGGGGCATTTTCGGTAACCTGCTTGGCATTGCTCAAGTTGGCATCCGTAAGGAATACCTGGGTAGGCTGATTAAACTTTTCTTTGGTGTAGGTAAATACACCAGCCTTTTTGGCTTTGGCTAAACCTTGGATATTCGCATCTTCCCAAAGTAGTACTTTCAGCCCTGGGGCAAGGCCCGCTTTGGCGGGGGAAAGGGTACCCATTCCTGTCTTTTTGTTTCGCTCCCCATAGAGGCGGATGTACACCGGCTTGCTTAGGTCTATCCCTTTTTCATCCGCGTTCAAGTTGACCCGGTACTGGTACCGAATGTGCTGGGCCTTTCCATTTTGGGTGAGGTTGATGGGGGCTTCTTTGCTGGACATAGGGATTTGCCAAATGTCCCATCCATCACGGATCAACACATACTTGCTATCACTACTCCAGCCGAGTGGGTTGTGGAGTGGCTTCGCGAGATTTTCATCTTCCTCTACATCGACCACGGAGACCTGAAGCTTCTCGGTCAAGTTGCTGTGGGTTTGCGCAAGGATATCGTAGGTATAAAAATGGCCGTCCTTGCCATAGAGTAACTTTTTGCCATCGGTAGAGGGTCGTGGCATGGAGGCAAAGGTAGGCTGGTAAAATTTCTCCAAAAGCAAGGTCTTCGCACCCGTAGCCACATCGACGAGGTAATAATCCAGGTAGGTCTGTCCGTTGAGGTTATTATCCAATTCATAGGCCCCTGGATCCGATCCTAGTGCATGGCGTTGCTGTGGCAAAAGATTGAGTTCCCGGAGGCTACTGTCTTGCAGTGCCAAATGGGTTTTGGTAGACGGATCGTACACGGCCCAGAAACTCGCATTTTTATCCATCCCCTCCATTACCTGCTGTCTGGATTGCATGCGATCGTCTTCCCAATGCCAGATGGTCATCTCAGGCTTCTTGGCACCTGAGGCCTTCTTCTCGGGGGAGGCGCCGGTATTGAGTTTGGCAATGGCTTTTTGAAGATCGGAAACAGATTTGATGGTGGAATCTGCCTTGATTTTTTCGAGATTAGCCACATCTGCATGTTGTACTGAATCTTGGTTTACCTCCTGCTTGGTCTTTACTTTCTCCGCCAACACCAGCGGGTGAATTCCATAGAAGAGGCGCGTCAGGTCATCCGACCACATCGGCCGTTTATTGGGGCTGATCGTGTAGTTTGGATCAAATCCTAGGCTATCTAAAGCGGGATCGTACAGCGTGAGCTGTGGATTGGACAGGTTTTTCACGCCAAGGACCGCCCCTTTTTCTTGTTTGTATTTCTTATCCTTTTTGAATTTGAGAACCGCAAATGCATCTCCTTTTTCCGTCCAGTTGATCCCCTGGTATCCTGCTTCATCCGAATCTAGAACCGATACGCTATTGCTCGCCAAGGTAAGTAGGTAGAGGCCATTCCCTTGGGAGTTGGCTGCATCGACGGTATAGGCCAAGTGGCTACCTTTTTTGTTTACCGCCTGCTCTCGGACGTTGCCTAGGTTTTGGGACTTACCTGTAGCCAAGTGATACAGCAATACATCCGAGCCTTTGGAATCCCCATTTCCTTCCTTGGGAAGGGTCATCAGCAGATGGGATGCCGCCTCGCCCGTAAAGTAATACCCTGAAATTCCCGCGAAAGTCTTCTTGTCTCCAGAGGTCAATTGAATCAGGTGAAGTTTTTCCTTGAGCGGCTTTCCATTGGCCTTTTCGTTGGCCTGCTTTTCGGTGAACTTGGAAAATTCTTTGAAGGCGATCCACTGGCTGTTGTCGCTAAACTCAAAGCTGGCGAAGGAAGTATTCCCGATTGGAAAAGACTTTTTGCTGCTTGGGTCGGCCACTTTTTGGAGAATCAATTCCCCGTCTGCTTCTATGCCTGTCAGTACATAGGCCATCCATTGCCCATCGGGAGAAAGTTTGAAGCCTGAGTTGGGCATGGATTTCCAAGTGGCTACGTCTTTCCAAGACATGGAACTAGGATTTTGGGCTTGTGCCTGCGCCAAGGAGATTGAAGCGACCGCAAGAAGGCAGAGGAGAAAGATTTTTTTCATTCAGATTAAAATAAAGACTGGGCTAGCTGGGTTTAATTTTTGAATTTTTAAAACCTTAAATCAATTCCTTAATTAGGGTTTTTTGTACACCACTTTTCCTCCCACCACGGTCAACTGTACCTTGGCTTTAAGAATTTCATCTTCGGGAATTTCCATGATGTTTTTGTCATAGACGGTGAAGTCAGCGGCTTTGCCTACCTCGATAGAACCTTTGAATTTCTCTTCAAATTCAGCATAGGCTCCATCCAAAGTGTAAGACTTCAAAGCCTGAGCACGGGTCATTTTCTGATCTCCTTCGTAGCCCCCTTCTGGAAGTCCTTGAAGGGTCTTGCGGGTCACGGAAGCATAAAAAGATGGGAGCGGATCAACTGGCTCTACGGGAGCATCGGTTCCATTGGCAATGCGTGCACCAGTTTTAAACAAACTCTGCCACACGTAGGCCCCATCGATGATGCGCTTTTCACCCAAGCGGTCGATCGCCCAGGGCCGGTCGGAACTCAAGTGAATCGCCTGCATGGCGGCAATCACGCCCAATTTCCCAAAGCGAGGAATGTCGTCCGGATGCAGGTGCTGAGCGTGCTCGATACGGAAGCGGTGGTCTTTCGCTTCAGGAAATTTGGCTAGCGCTGCTTCGTAGCGATCCAATATCTCCTGGTTGGCCCGATCTCCAATCGCATGCGAGCAAACCTGGAATCCTAGTGGCAATGCTTTTTCCGATACCTCAGTCACCACAGACATGGGCAAGGTTTCGTGACCGCGATGGCCAGGCTTGTCCGAATAATCCTCCAACAACCAAGCTCCCCAAGGACCCAATGCCCCATCGCAATTGAGTTTGATGGACCGCACCGTCACCCAATGGTTGGGATCAATCATTGGCCCTTTTTTGTACCAAGTTTCCAACAAGTCGGGCTGCCTACCGGTGAGCATGATGTACATGCGGGCGGTCAATTTGCCTTCTTTTTGAAATTTCTGTACTAGATCGATGACCTCCTGGCCTGAACCGGCATCGTGAAAGGAGGTAATTCCCTTTTCAGCAAGTTCTTTCAAGGCTAGCGTCAAGGCCTCCTCATTTTTTTCGGGGGTAGTTTCAGGGATCAATTTGACCACTAGCGCTGAGGCACGCTCCACGAGCACCCCGGTAGGGTTTCCTAACTCATCACGCAGTACCTCTCCGCCCTCCACTTCTTGGGTTGGGGATTCGCTACGCAAAGGCGTGATGCCTGCCAGGTCCATCGCCTTTTGATTCACAAAGGAAGCATGGCCTGAGGCATGGGCAAGATAAACGGGATTATTGGGACTCACGGCACTGAGTGCCTCGTGGGTTTGAAATCCTTTCACGACCTTTTCAGGCATTTTGAGCCACTTGTCTTGATGCCATCCTCTGCCTGTAATCCAATCTCCAGGCTTGGCTACAGCAGCGGCTTCCGCTACTTTTTGGATCAATTCCTCGTAGGTCTTCACCCCCATCAAGTCAATTTCGAGTTTGTTGTAGCCAATCCCCATCAAGTGAGCATGGGACTCAATGATTCCTGGGGTCATGGTTTTGCCTTCCAGGTCAATCACCTCCGTATTACTGCCCACATAGGCCTGAATTTCTTCGGTAGTGCCAACAGCAAGGATCAATCCATCTTTCACCGCCACCGCCTCCACCTTGGGATTTGCTTCATCCACGGTGTAGACAATTCCATTGATAAATACTTGATCAGCAGGATCAGGGCCTGCTTGGCAGCTCCATAGAAGTATGCTAGCAAAAAACAAATAGACTATAGTTTTCATTGGTAGGAATTTGAATACCGAAACTAGCGGTTTTGGTTTATGTTGGCAAGCAAGTCAACGAATAACCGGTCAACAACTAACAGACCACGTTTCACCGCTCATCAAATTGCACTTCAATCCCTACCTTTTTTAGCCAGAGTAAAGAAAGTGGATGTCCTGAAATACAAAATCTGCGGTTTTTTCTATGTCGATCCGCGAAAAAAAATCGAGCAGCTGTAGGGTAAAGATCAGAAGACGCTACTTCACTAAGATCTTTTGGACAATTGTCTGCATGTCCTTTGTTTGCAGTTGCAAAAAATAAATGCCTGGAGCCAAATCTGGAACATCCACAAGCACTGCTTGCCTGGCCGGAAGTACTACTTCAGAAAGTAGCACTTGACCGAGAGCGGAAATCAATCGCCCAGTTGCGGGCAAACTAGACACTACCTGAAAGGGTCCGGAACTCGGATTGGGATAGGTAGTCACTCTAAATTCTCCTGTTTCACTTCCGCCGGAGCTGGCCGCACTGAGGTAGAGTAGCCCTCCTCCACGGGTACCAAGGAACAAGTCATCTTCCTCACCAAGACTTGAGTTGGCTACCGCAAGCCAATTGGACCGACCCAAGCGCATCGGTACCTCTTGATTTTGAATCCGAACCAGCACCTCCTCCCGTATAGGCACATTCAAAAAGTCTCGGATTCGGTAAATTCTGCCCGTTTGGTCTACGGTATACAATTCTGGCTGATCCCCGCCACGTACCGCAATACTCAGATTTCGATTGGCAGGATTGTCTTGAAGTCCTAAAAAATTGCTAGCCAGAAGACGAGCCGACCGTGCAGTCAAGTCCAGTTCGTAGTGGGTCAAACTGCCATTTTGCGCAGCAACTAAGAGCTGATCTTTTCCCTGGTACCCAAATAAAAGTAACTGGTCACCTAACCTCAAATTAAGTCCAGCAAACGTAAATTCTTCCCATAAGGTCCCTACGCGCTTGAGTAAAACAGGGGAAGGAACGCCTGCGTTGCTGGTTCGCGTTCCCAGCATGAAGAAGTAATTGCCTTTGGAAACTGAGGTATAATCCAAGAGGGATAAATCCAAGAGATTGAGTTCAGAAAGCCCCAAGTAATCCTCTTCCATGACTTCCAACTGCGCTCCAGTGTAGCGCATTCGGTAGGCCTGACCTACGATTTTGCTTCCCTTTTTTCCATTTGCAGTCAACAAGAGCTCCCCCGAAAAGGAAGTACCACTAAAGAAAGGGCGGGTATTTTCACCCAAATCGAACACCTGATCTTGTAAGATGGGGAGCGGTTTACCAGAGCCCTTTTCGACTCGGACCACAGCTTGAGCAAAGTCAATTGCAAAGGGAGCGGCAGTTTCATTGGTGTTCAAACTGACCACTAGGGATTCATCGAGGAACTGCCCCACATGGAATCTTGGAAAAACGGGCAAGGAACCGAATCCTGTAACTTGATTGGAAAAAGAGGTAAAGCGAGGGCTTACCGCCGTGCCCGAATTGGGCAGAAAATAAAGGGTATTGCATTCCTCTCGGCCTAGCACTAAGTCAGGGATGCCGTCACCGGTAAAATCTTGATACAGCAGACTGTGCCCTCCCGCATGCTGAATCCTGGCTTGGCCCAAAGGAATTTCAGGTGTAGCAAGGCTCCTCCCGTCACAGGTCAGCCCAAAGCTGATCTGATTACAGGCACAAAACTCAAAGTTGCCCCAATGCCTCACCGGGAAAGCAAAGCCATCGATATCAGGAATCCCCTTGCGCTCCACGGAGGTATTGCGGTAGTATTCCAGGTAGTCGCCTACGGCAAAATTGAAAAGCAGCAGGTCCAAATCCCCATCGGCATCCAAATCTTGGAGGAGAGGGGTATCCAGATTATTGGCAGAAATGTTATTTGCCCCCTCCAATCGCAAGAAATTCTGGGCCAGCACCCAAGAAATCTGGCTTCCCGAAGAATTATTTCGGTAGGCTTTTACACCGAGAGCGGTGGAGGTAAAAAGATCTTTCTTCCCATCTCGATCGTAATCAGCCAAGACCAAAAATCCACTGACGTCTGGAGGAAAAAAGTAGCTGAGGTCGGGACGAATACGAAACTGCTCCCCTACTTTTTCAAAGACTTGAAGTTGCCGTGAATTGATGTCCCAGACCACCCACTCCTCTTTTCCATCCCCAGTCAGGTCCATCGTTTGGATCTGTGCCGAATTGATCCCCAGCGAAAACCCATTCAGCAGGACTTGCCCATTCACCCGAATGGTTTTACGCTGATCCAATTCCACGATCTTTTGCGCCAACGCGGGCATAGAAAACCATAAAAAAATGAGGACAAGGATTTTTCGCATGGTGAGGGGTGTCTTCGTTAAAATAAAACGGAGCGCTCACTGCAAAGATGCTTCGATTGCGTTATTTTGTGACAAATTTTCGAAAAAAATGAACCTGGACACGCTCTACTCCCTTTTTCTCAACAGCACTGGTGTAAGTACAGATACACGAAAAATTGATTCGGGAAACCTGTTTTTTGCTTTGAAAGGGCCAAACTTTGATGCAAATGCCTTTGCTCCTACCGCCTTGGAGATGGGTGCTTCTGCAGTGGTGGTGGATGACCCCTCAGTGGTTCCTGCCGGGGATGCGCGCTATTTTTTGTGCGAAGATGGGCTCACGGCTTTGCAGCAATTAGCCACCTACCATCGACGAAAATTTGACATTCCAGTCATTGGATTAACTGGCTCCAATGGGAAAACCACTTCCAAGGAACTCTTGCACAGCGTGCTGAAGCAAAAATTCAACACCCTTGCCACCCAAGGGAATCTGAACAACCACATCGGTGTGCCCTTGACCCTGCTTCGCTTAAGCCCAGCGCATCAAATCGCCATCATCGAGATGGGCGCTAACAAGCAAGGAGACATTGAGGAACTCTGCAGCATCGCAGAACCTACCCACGGCTGCATCACCAACATTGGAAAGGCGCACCTGGAAGGAATGGGAGGCCCTGCGGGCGTCTTGAAAACTAAAACCGAACTGTTCCAATTCCTGAAGGACCACCAGGGAACGGTGTTTATCAATACCCAAGATCCGATCTTGGCACCACTCATCGCTCGATTTAAAGATCCGGTCTTGTATCCGTCGCCTGGAGATTTCTGTGAGGTTCAGTTTCATGGAGCCGATCCCTTTGTATCCTTCGCTGTGCCTGGATTGGAGGGCGTACAAGTCAGTTCGCTCGTGGGGGCTTACAATTTTGGGAATATCGCAAATGCCCTAACCATTGGTGCCTTCTTTGGTGTACCGATGGTGGATGCTGTTCGTGGGATTTTACAATACACCCCAGAGAACATGCGCTCGCAACTTGTAGAAAAGCGCAGCAATGTGATTGTATTGGATGCCTACAATGCCAACCCATCCAGCATGGAAGTGGCCATCCGCACCTTTGGAAAGATGACGGGAAAAAAACACAAAATGGTCATCCTAGGAGACATGTTTGAGTTGGGAGACTACGCAGAGGAGGAGCACCGTAAGTTGGGTGAATTGGTGAGCGAATATAGCTTTGACAAGGTCTGCTTTACAGGCAAGCTGATCGTATCTGCCCTCGAAAAAGCCCCTACTGCCCTGTACTTTCCCGACCCTTTTTCCTTCCGCAACTGGCTGCAAGACAGTAAATTGGAAGACTACTTGATTCTGATCAAGGGAAGTCGTGGCATGAAGTTGGAGACGCTGGTGGAGTTTATTTAATGCCCAAGACCTTTGAGTTCTCCCAGACCTCGAAGGTCTACACAATAGTGATTAAAGATTAAACCTTCGCTGTTTAAAAAAAACAGCAAAGGTTTCCTTAATCAAGTTTATTTAAACTCCCACATCCATTTTGGAGTTCATACTTCCAAACCTGAATCCTATCCTTACCAACCGCCATGCGTCCCTACTTAGATTTTCTTTCCGCCTTGAGTGAAAACAACCACAAAGACTGGATGGATGCCAACAAAAAGTGGTACCTGGACACCAAGGCGACCCTAGTAGCCGACACGGAGGTGCTCCTAAAAACCATGGTAGAGTTGGAGCCTAGCATGGCTTCTTTCAAGGCCAAAGATTGCCTTTTTCGACAAAATCGGGATGTGCGCTTCTCTGCCAACAAAAATCCCTACAAAACCAATTTCGGAGTGTACTTTTCTCCGGGTGGCAAGAAATCCCCAGGGCCAGGCTACTACCTTCAAATTCAACCCGGAAATTCGTTTTTGGCGGGAGGAATTTGGATGCCTGAAACGGATACACTTAAAAAAATCCGGAAAGAAATTGACTTCAGTGGAGCCGATTTGGAGCAGATCGTGGAAAACCCCGACTTCAAAAAACTATTTCCTAGTCTGGAAGGGGAAAAACTCAAAACCTGCCCCCGAGATTACGAAGCCAGCCACCCCTACATCGAATACCTCAAACTGAAAAGCTTCACGGTATCTCATCCTATCTCCGACCAAGCGGTACGCACAGGTGCATTTATTCATTTTACGCTGGAAGGATTCCAGCAGATGAAACCCTTGATTGACTTCCTAGGACAAGCCCTAGAAGAAGTGGAAGACGGGGCTGGTCTGCTCTAGGCCAAACTAGGAAGTTGCCCAATTCCTTCGCGACTCTCCAAAATCTCCCTAACTTTGCAGGATGGTAGATTTCAAACAAATTCTTTCGGTTTCCCTCATCCTATTTTCAGTGATTGATATTTTGGGATCTATTCCCATCATCATCAACCTCCGTAAAAAAGTAGGTCATATTCAATCTGGGAAAGCCACCATCGTTGCCGGAATCTTGATGATTACTTTCCTTCTGGTTGGAAAGTCCATTTTGACCTTATTTGGCATTGGCGTAGAAGACTTTGCGATCGCAGGAGCCTTGATCATCTTCGCGCTCGGTGCTGAGATGATTTTGGGAATTGAATTGTTTAAGCCAGATCCCGATGCGACGGCAAGCGCCTCCATCGTCCCCATTGCCTTTCCACTCATTGCAGGAGCAGGTACGCTCACCACCATTTTGACCTTGAAGGCAGAGTTTGAGCAGATCAATATTGCGATCGGTATCCTGCTCAACTTGATTTTTGTGTTTATCGTGCTAAAAAGTACCACCTGGCTGGAGCGTAAACTTGGAAAAACAGGAGTAGACGTGCTTCGTAGAATCTTTGGAATTATTCTCTTGTCGATTGCTGTGAAAATCTTCAAGACCAACGCCTTTCCTTTAGCTGGAGGATGAAAAAACTAGGCTTCGCTTTTTTTGATTTCTTTGTTGCATGATTGTCATTTTTACCGATGGAGCAGCCAAAGGCAACCCAGGTCCTGGGGGCTATGGGGCAGTACTGAAGTTTGGGCAGCACCGAAAAGAGCTGTCTGAAGGCTTCCGATTGACAACCAACAACCGCATGGAACTCCTAGCCGTGATTCGTGCCCTCCAAGAGATCAAGACCACCGAATATCCGGTTCAGGTCTATTCGGATAGCAAGTACGTGGTCGATGCGATCGAAAAAGGCTGGCTCTGGTCCTGGCAGAAAAAAGGGTTCAAAGACAAAAAAAATCAGGACCTCTGGCTGCGGTACATCCCGCTACACCTCAAGTTTAAGCCCAAGTTCTTCTGGCTCAAAGGGCATGCGGGACATCCCGAAAATGAGCGTTGTGACCAGTTGGCCGTGGCCGCGGCAGAGCAGCCCAACTTACCCGCAGATACCGTCTACGAGCAACAAGGGTAACTATTACTTTTTTTTTGAGATTTACAGCAGCTGATCCATGGCCATCACTGGAATATCGCTGCGTAGCACCTCTTGAAGCGGTTGATAAGCTGACTCTGGATAGACCCAACCTTCGGCACTGAGTTCCCAAAGCAGGGGAGCTAAATTTTGCACGGCTGCCTTACAGCCTTGGACGATGGAGCCCATGCTGCCTGTTTGTTTAGAAAGAAGCGCCTCATTTTCAATCTCAAAGGGCCCCGAAAATCCTTTCGCTCGCACCAGCCCAACAAAGGCTCTCCAATCCATGGAATCTCCCAAGCCGAATCCTGGAAGCGTGGCCTCGTAGTGGTGTCGGTCCCAGGGATTTTTACTGGATGTAATTCCCACCTTCTCTGCCCATTCGGGTCGAATTTGCTGCATGGGATAGATATTCCCCCAAAAGGGATCGGATACATTTCGGGTGGATTTGACATGGATCCGCCGTACTCGGCTCATGTCGGTATGTTGAATCACGGCTAGTGGATCGGTATGCTGCCACACATCGTGGGAGGGATCGTAGATCTCTCCGTGGTTTTTTTCGGGAACTAGCTCGTACATCAGTTTGCGCGCCGCCAGCACCCCAGACAGGTTGTTGAAGGTGCCCGTGAATCCCGAACTCCTCCATCCTTCCATGGGGCAATTTTCATACACCACAGTAACCCCCAGACTGGCTGCATAGCGGATGATCGGGCCAAAAATCCGTTGGTATTCCAATAAGTTTTTCTCAAAACCTCCCTCTTGATTTCCTAACTCATGGTTGTAGCCCACAAAGGTGCCTACCGTAATGTCATTTTCATCTCCACCAAGGAGATAGGCCATACGAATCAAGCGGAGCAGGTGATTTTGATTGTGAACGCGCTGGACGGGATCTCCACCGATGAGGTTTTCAAAGGCTCCGATGGACAAGCGCAGGGATGCTTGGTTAAACTGTCGCAGCAAGCTTTGCGCTTCCTCAGGACCAAAATTCAGGTAATCCAGGTGCGTAGCTACGAAATCATTGCGCGTGCCATCCTTGCGGAAAACGCAAAGATCTAAGCCTTGAACACCAATTTGAAGTGCTTTTTCAACCGTCTCCTCCAGAGATAGCTGATCAAAGGCGGAGGTCATGATCCAAATGGGATTTGCCATAAAAAAAGAGATTTGAACGAAACATACGCAATCCCTCGGAAGGAAAAAAGTGACTCTTGACTTACTCGGAGCCCTCCGTTTCTGAGTAGCGTTTTCTGAGTACGATTTTTTGTTTCTGTCGATCCCACAAGGCTTGCGCCAGATCTGAGGCCAGCTGCTCAGGGGGAGCTTCAGCCAGGATTTTTTTGAGCAGATTTTCTGACAAATCTATCCGGTAGCAAATTTGAAGAAGCCGTTCCAGGTTTTGGTCTAGGAGTTGGCGCACAGCCTGAGTAAGTAGGAAAACCGCTTTGGCTTCGTCAAACCCCTCCTGTGGTGCTGGAAGTGACAACTCCTGGGTGACTAGCGCGTAGGTTTCTTCGGTCAGGGAATTCATGATACAAGATAAAAAAAGCCCCGTAGGTACGGGGCGGTAAATTAAGCTTCTTTTTCGGTAGCCGTACTTTCCTGAAACACTTCAGGGCAATTCTTGTGAATGAGCAGGTACCAAGCATTCAATTTTTTGATATCCGATACGTACACACGGTCCTGATCAAATTCGGGAAGTACAGATTTTAAAAATGCACGCAACTCGGCATCTGAAGCAGTGGCATCTACCCCAGTATCTCCTTTGTAGGTGGATTCGATTTTTTTCATTACCGACTCCAAAGGTGCTGCACCTTCTTCGGTGAGCGTATAAATCGAAATATCACTCAGTACAGATACCCGCATGGACATGCCGGCTACCAACTTGGACTTTTTCTCGTCTAATGCTTCCAAAATCACTCCTGAACGGGTAGGTTTGATGATTTTGTACAATCCTGGCTTTCCAGCAACGGATGCAATGTCTTTAAAATTCATAGGGGATTAATTCATTCGGGAACAAATATAAACGATTCTAGCGAGTTGCACGCTGGGATTCAAATTCAGCAACCAAGTCCGCCAGGTACTGGACAACTGCTTCTTTCCCCTGTCCTTTCTCCGCTGAGGTAACAAAGTAATCTGGGGTATCGCCAAAAATTTCCACCAACTTATTCAAAAAAGCCTTGACATTCCGGTCTGTCTGAGTTTTCGACTGCTTGTCTGCTTTGGTAAAGGCAACCACAAAAGGAACGTCCTCTTCTCCACACCAGTTGAGAAACTCCAAATCGATGGTTTGTGGTTCTAGACGGCTATCAATCAAGACAAACACCCCGCAAAGATTGGTACGCGTGGTGAGGTATTCGCTGATCATTTTCTCCCACTTCACCTTCTTGTCCTTGCTCACTTTGGCAAATCCATAGCCCGGCAAATCCACCAAGTACCAGCGGTCATCGATGGCAAAGTGATTGATCAACTGCGTCTTACCTGGCTTCTGAGAGGTTTTGGCTAGCTCCTTCACCCCAGTAAGCATGTTGATCAAAGAACTCTTACCCACATTGGATCGCCCGATAAAGGCAATCTCTGCTCGATCCGGTTTGGGACACTTCGTGAGGTCGCTGTTACTGACTAAAAAGGTTGCTTTTCGGATCATAATTCAATTCTTGGACACAAAAGTAGGCTTTTATTTTGGAAGCATCTTGACCAAACTGGGACAACAATTTTCGATTCCTCGGGTTTGTGTAGTAATATTGTGCCACCAAAGAAGAATCGTGATGTCCGTAGTCCCCTACAAAGATAAGTTAGATCCCAAAAAAGAGCAGGTCGCTGAAATGTTTAATAACATCAGCCCCAAATACGATTTACTGAATCATGTGCTGAGCTTGGGAATTGATATCATTTGGAGAAAAAAAGCGGTTGGCCAACTGAAAAAAGATTCCCCAAAATTAATCTTAGATATCGCTACGGGAACAGGGGATTTTGCCCTTGAAGCATTGGCGTTAAACCCAGATAAAATCATCGGGGTAGACATTTCGGAGGGAATGCTTTCCGAAGGGCGCAAAAAAATGGTCAAGCGAGGCCTTCAAGATAAAATTGAAATGCTATTGGGAGACTCGGAAGGTCTCCTGTTTGAAGACAATAAATTCGATGCTGTCATCGTTTCTTTTGGAGTTCGGAACTTTGAAAATCTGGAAAAAGGATTGGCAGACATGTACCGCGTGCTGAAGCCTGGCGGAAAAACCGTCATTCTTGAATTTAGTAAGCCCAAGGCATTTCCCATGAAACAAGCCTATGGATTTTATTCTAGCGTGATTCTGCCTCAAATTGGCAAAATTGTATCCAAAGACAATTCTGCCTATACTTACCTTCCAGAGTCCGTAGCGGCCTTCCCCGATGGAGAAGATTTTCTAGCAGTATTAAAAAAAGTTGGCTTTCACAGCACCGTATGCAAACCACTCACTTTTGGCATCAGTTCCATCTACGTAGGGCAAAAATAATTGTCCTCATCCTCCTGTTGGGGTGTGTAGTGGCCCAAAGTAATGCCCAAGGGTATTTTGGATTGACTAACAATTCGGGCTCTGATGATAAATTCACTTCCTATGGATTCTTTCTGGGCATGCATACCGCGAGCTATCAACTCCGCTATTCACCTGAATTTTTGAATCCAGCGGTTCCTGCCAACAATGCGATTCATTCCATTTTTCCCAAGTTCACCCCAGGATTTTCCTTGGGCTTTATCGGGATTTTGCGTTTTCATGACCAGGTTAACCTGATTTTTACCCCTAAAATCGGCTTTTACGAGTACAAAGTAGATGTCAACTACTTTGACGGAGCATCGGCAACCTATCCCAATACTTCAAACAATACTGCTTTACCCAGCCTTGGGTACCGAACTGAAGAATTGGTCAATGAAGCAACCATGGTGGAGCTCCCTGTGGTCTTTAAATACCGATCCATGAGATTCAACAATACCCGAATGTTTTTTATAGCAGGAGGAAGTTACCTGTTCAATACCAAGGCCCGAGAAGAGATTAACTTGGATCCTATCGTAACTGAAGGGCGGGATTTTACGGTAGAAGCGGGGATGGGATTTGAATTTTACTTCAAATACTTCAAGTTTGCGCCTGAGATTCGCTTCTCGCATGGCATTAACAACCTCTACATCGCAGAGAAAAATTCCCCCGAAATTCAAAATGCAATCGAATCCCTTCGCCGCAAAGGGATTACCATTTTGCTCAATTTTCAATAGTTTTTTTTGAAAGGTTGACAGTTTGTCAACGGCTTACGGACCACAGTCCACAGCAGCTGAGAGTCTTTTTGCTTAATTTGTTGTGAAATAACTTTTTGATTTGAATTCCAAATTGCCTTCAACTGTGGACGGTGGGCCGTTGGGACCTTAACTTTTTTTCTAGTGCGGATTTGTCTATTTTGAGCCCATGAAGTCGAGCACCAAAACCGAAATCCTCGCGGGGGTCAGCACCTTTTTGGCCTGTTTTTACATCATCATTGTGAATCCCGCAATCCTATCGGTTACGGGAATGCCCTTCTCCGCAGTGGTCACCGCCACCATCTTGGTGTCTTCCTTCGGCAGTTTGATGATGGGGCTCTATGCCAAAAACCCGATCGTAGTTGCTCCAGGGATGGGTATCAATGCCTTTTTTGCCTACACTGCCGTATTGGGCTTTGGCTTAACCATAGAAGAAGCCTTGGGCGCGGTATTCTGGTCAGGAATCCTGTTTCTCGTCCTTTCCCTTTTCAATACCCGGGAGAAAATCATCCGTGCCATTCCCAGTTCCTTGCGCCATGCCGTTTCTGCTGGCATTGGTTTATTTATCTGCTTTATCGGTTTTCAAAATGCCGATTTTATCGTAGCCAATCCTGCCACTTTGGTGAGCATGGCTTCGTTCAAAGACCCAAGGACCCTTACTTTTCTTGCAGGCCTACTCTTTACGGGAGCCTTGACCCTCCGAAAAGTCCCCGGCGCCCTTTTGTTTGGCATTGCCTTTACTACCCTTTTGGCTTGGCCTATCGGGCGCTGGTGGGGGGATGCCTCAGAGATTTCTGGTGGAGTAGCCACACTAGTCAACTACCAGGGGTTATTCTCCTGGCCAGACTTTAGTTTGGTGGGCAAGGCAGATTTGATTGGTTCACTGCGCTACAGTTACCTTCCTGTGGTTTTTGTATTTACCTTCACCCTGCTATTTGATGGAATCAGCACCTTTGTCGGATTGGCGGAAGCTTCTGGGCTCAAGGATGCGGAAGGGAATCCTCAGAATATGCAAAAATCCCTGCTCACGGATTCCTTAGCCACCTTAGTTGCAGGATTGGTAGGCAGCAGTTCGGGTACTGCCTACATCGAGTCGGCCGTAGGGATTTCTGCTGGGGGCAGAACGGGCCTCACCGCAATCACCGCTGGGCTACTCTTCATCCCCTTTTTGTTTTTTTCTCCCCTACTCTCCCTTATTCCTTCCATAGCGAGTTCCATCGCTTTGGTACTCGTAGGCTCTTTCATGGTGCTTCCGATGACGCAAATCAATTGGAAAGACCCAGAGGAAGCCCTTCCTTCCTTTCTGACGATGGTCTTGATTCCGTTCACCTACAGTTTGTCGATCGGAATCTCCTTTGGTTTTATTTCCTACACGGTGTTGAAGTTGGCGATGGGAAAAAGAAAAGAAATTCACCCCATTTTAATTTGGATTAGCCTACTTTCGGTTTTCTTTTTAGCCCTATGAAATCTCTCTGCCTCGTTTTTCTTTTCCTCTTACTTTCGCTAGGTGCTACAGCCCAACGAACAGCCATTTTGGGTGCTTTGGATCAGGAAATCGCCATTTTGTTGGAATCCTTAAAGGACAAAAAAGAAGAGCAGTATGGGGGCCTTACCTTCTACACGGGCAACTTAAAAGGTCAAGCAGTGGTCATCGCCAAATCAGGGGTAGGCAAAGTAAATGCCGCCTACAGTACCGCGATTCTACTGGATCACTTTACTCCAAAGCAACTCATTTTCACAGGCGTAGCAGGAGGTTTGCATCCCGAATCCTTGCCAGGCGATGTGGTCATCGGTACGAAGTTGGTGCAAACAGATTTTGGACAGATTGACTCCTTAGGATTTAAGGTTTCTCCCTTCCGCAAACTTTCTGGTGGGCGATACGAAGACCTATACATCCATTCTGATTCGGTATTGGTTCTGCAAGCCGAAACAGCAGCCAAAAAGGTCACATTTCTATCCATTTCTAACCGGCCTCCACGCGTGTTTTCGGGGGTAATTGCGACTGCAGATGTGTTTGTTAGCAATCCGACCACTGCTGCACAGTTGTATGCCGACTATGCGGCATTGGCCACAGAGATGGAAGGTGCTGCCGTAGCACACCTGTGTAGAACCTTGGGTGTGCCCTTTGTCGTCCTTCGCAGCTGCAGCGACAATGCCAACCAAGTGGCCCGAGTGAGTTTCAATCAGTTTGTGCGCCCTGCGGCCATCAATTCCGCTGGTATCGTCCTGCAACTCCTTCAAGCCATGAATTGAGTTCTTTTCCACTTAAATGTCGGGGAACTTGGCCCTAATTTTTTCCACTTGTCAAAATATGAGTTGTTCAGCCTAAATTTTAATGTAGGTTAGTCTTGAAGTGCTACAACTAGGAAGAACCGTTAAACTTAAGTATTCGTTCTGGGTCTAATCTTTATGCCAAATTCTAAACCTATGAAATCTTTTTGCCTTAGCCTTTTCTTTTTTGCGACACTTTTTGTTCCGATACCTGACCTAATAGCCCAGCAGAAAGGGAAACTGCGGGGAACTGTTCTGGAAAGCGGGAAGGCCAGCCCACTCCCTTTTGCAACGGTGGGCGTATACACCCAAAAAGATAGCCTAGTGAGTGGGGGTATCGCGGATGAAAAAGGAAATTTCGAGGTAGACTTACCGCTTGGAACCTTTTATGCCTTGGTAGAATTTATGGGATTCGAAGCCCTCAAATCATCTATCTTCACCCTAAGTGCCAAGCAAAATGCGGTGGATCTAGGTACCATTTCCCTACAATCCAGCACAGCAGATTTAGCAGAAGTGGTGGTGCAGGGGGAGAAAACCTTAATGGAACTCGCTCTGGATAAGCGGGTATTCAATGTAGGTAAGGACCTCGCCAATGCAGGTGGAAATGCCTCCGACATCCTGATGAACCTCCCCTCTGTTGCTGTGGATCCGGAAGGCAATGTCAGCTTGAGAGGCTCCGCCAACGTGCGCATCCTTATCGATGGCAAGCCCTCAGGACTCGTGAGTTTTAAAGGGAGCAGTGGGCTTCGTCAGCTTCCTGCCAACCTGGTGGAACGCGTGGAAGTGATTACCAATCCCTCCGCCAGGTACGAGGCCGAAGGGATGGCCGGGGTGATCAACATTATCCTGAAAAAAGACGAGAAACAGGGTTTCAACGGCTCTGGAGAAGTAATTGTCGGGTCTCCGCTCAACCTTGGATTTACCGCCAACCTCAACTACCGCAAAAATCGAATCAACTGGTTTGTCAACTATGGACTCGCCAATCGGGTTAGCCCTGGCAGAAGCAAATTGTACCAGGAAGTATACCAAGAGGAGTTCAGCTCCTTACTCCTTCAGCAGCGATCCACTTCCACCGTAAATAGTCTCAACAATAGCCTGAGAGCAGGTCTTGATTATTTCTTTAGTGAGCAAAGCATTCTCACTGCTTCCTATGTCTGGCGCAGAAGTGATGCGCATCGTATTACAGACATTCGCTACGAGGATTACCTGAATACCTTGGACAACTACCTGGGCTATGCCCTACGGAGACAAGATGAAACGGAGGATGAACCCAACAAGGAAGCAATCCTCAATTTCAAAAAGAGGTTTGAACGAAAAGGTCACGAGTTGAATGCCTCCTTTACCTATTTGAACTATTGGGAAAGGTCCAATCAACTGTTTACAGAGAGCGCTCTTACTCCCGCTGGACTCAAACTCCCGAGAAGAGACCTTACCCAAACTTCTTTGAATGACGAGTATGAAAACCAATACCTACTCCAAGTAGACTATACCCAACCCTTCGGTACCAAGGGAAAGATAGAGACAGGAATCCGTACCAGCTTCCGCGAAATGGAAAATGACTATTTGGTTCAGGAATTACAGGAGTCAGGCAGTTACGAAACCGTCGATGGCTTAGACAATATCTTCCTTTATGACGAGAATATTCTGGCAGTCTATGGCATCATGGCAAATGAATGGTCAAAATGGAGTTACCAAGCAGGTTTGAGGGCAGAGTACACCGACATTGAAACCCGACTGGTAGAAACCAAAGAGTCGAATCCGAGAGCCTATTCCAACCTTTTCCCTAGCGGGCACCTCAACTACAAGGCCAATGCAAAAAATGCATTCCAACTGAGTTACAGTCGCCGAATCAGACGCCCCGTCTACAATGACTTGAGTCCCTACGTGACCTTCTCAGACCAGCGCAACTTTTTTTCGGGCAATCCCAACCTCAATCCTGAATTTACGGATGCCTACGAGCTTGGACATATCCTGTATGGAGAGAAAAGCACCCTTTTTTCCACTCTTTACTACCGAAATACGCAAGATAAAATTCAACGCATTCGAAGTGTAAGAGAAAATGGCTTCTCCGTAACGGCTCCCTACAATTTGGTGGGTGAAGAATCGTATGGACTAGAATTGAGCGGGGATTATGCTGCCAAGCCCTGGTGGAAACTGGATTTCAATGCCAACTTTTTCTATGCAAAAGTAGATGGAAGCAATCTTAACCAAAATTTTCAAGCCACTACCACTTCCATGCTTTTCAGACAAACCTCCCGCTTTACCTTGGACAAAGGCTGGGACTTACAGCTACGCGGAAATTACGAGGCACGACGAAAAACGGCTCAAGGAGTGCAGAAAGGAATCTTCTTTTTGGATTTTTCGGCAAGCAAAAAAATCTTGGGCCAAAGAGGAACACTCATCTTCACCCTTTCCGATGCCCTCAACTCCCGCATCAACCGCTACGTGACAGAGGGAGGCAATTTCTTTACCGAGGGTGAATCACAGATGATGCTACGGCAAGCCAACCTCACCTTTAACTACCGAATCAAACAATAAGTATTGCCCCACTTACTTCTGCTATGCGTTTCATTGGATTTACCTATTTACTTTTTTTGCTAGTCATTAGTCAAGGACTAGCCCAAAAAATCAATGCGTCCTACCGCCTGAACATTCAGAAAGCGAGTGGCCCCATCGCAGTGGATGGGATGATGGATGAACAGACTTGGCAGGAGGCGGAAGTGGCGAGTAACTTTTTTATGATCACCCCGATGGATACAAGTTTCTCCAAGGTGAAGACCGAGGTACGGATGAGTTACGACGAGGAGCAACTCTACATTTACGTGATCAACTACCATGCAAGTGATGGACCCTACATGGTCGAATCGCTGAGAAGAGATTTTAGCTTCGGGAAAAACGACAACTTCATCTTCTTCATGGACCCTTTTGACGACCTCACCAATGGATTCTCCTTTGGTGCCAATGCCGCAGGTGCGCAGTGGGATGGGCAAATGTCGAATGGAGGCGCTGTAGACCTGAGTTGGGACAACAAGTGGGTGTCAAAAGTCAAAAATTACGCTGATCGTTGGGTATTTGAAGCGGCCATCCCATTCAAATCCATCCGATACAAAAAAGGAATTACGGAATGGGGGATCAACTTCTCGCGCCTGGATCTTAAAACCACAGAAAAATCCGGCTGGGCTCCGGTACCTCGCCAATTTCCTTCTGCATCGCTAGCCTATACCGGTACCCTAGTCTGGGACAATCCTCCACCAGATCCTGGAGCGAATATTTCCCTGATCCCCTACACCCTTGGAGGGTTTAGTAAAAATGGACAATCCGGCGAAAAGGCAACCTACAAGCGAGAAATAGGCTTGGATGCCAAGGTGTCCCTTACCTCTTCTTTGAATTTGGATTTGACTGTGAATCCTGACTTTTCCCAAGTGGAAGTGGATCGGCAAATAACCAACCTCGATCGCTTTGAGTTATTCTTCCCGGAGCGTCGGCAGTTCTTCCTAGAGAATGGAGATTTGTTTGGAAGTTATGGCTATAGCACGCTGCGCCCTTTTTTCTCTCGTAGAATTGGTCTCAATGCACCGATCCAGTTTGGGGCCAGACTGAGCGGAAAGTTGAACAAAGACTGGCGGATTGGAGCCATGAATATGCAGACTGGAGCCGTAGACGAGTTGGGGCTGCCGGCACAAAACTTCTCCGTCATGTCCTTGCAGCGCCAAGTGGGTGCACGCTCGACGATAGGAGCCTTGGTGATCAACAAGCAGTCTCTCAACTATGATCCGTCCCAGGTGCCCGAGAATCAAACCCGCTACTCCGAATTCAACCGCAATTTAGGTTTTGAGTACAACCTTGCTTCTGCCAACAACCTTTGGACGGGGAAAGCCATGGTCCTTCAATCCTTTGGCCCCAGCTCCGTAGGTCGGGGAATAGCCCATGCCGCCAACCTGAAGTATGCCAGTGGAAATTTGACTTGGAACTGGCAGCACGAGTACGTATCAGAAAATTATACTGCTGAAGTGGGTTTTATTCCTCGAACTGCTTTTTACAAGATCAGTCCCTCGATCGGATACCGCTGGTTTCCAAAGAGTGCCTTGATCCTCAGCCACGGGCCGGAATTGAACTCCATTCGGTATTTTTCTTTAAAAGGAACCCAAACGGACAATACGACCTATGCCACCTATAGCATCAAGTTTCGCAGCCAAAGCAGCCTCTTGGTCTGGGGAGCTCATGATTTTGTGCTACTGCAGCGACCCTTTGACCCCACCAACTTCTCGGGCAAAACCTTGGCTTCAGGTACCGAACACCAATGGTCTGCCATGGGATTGGAATACAGTTCCAAACCACAAAGTGTATTTACCTATGCCTTTAGCGGCCGAGTGGGCGGGTACTATGCAGATGGAAAGCGGTACAACTTGACTACGGACTTGGGCTATCGCTTTCAACCCTATGTGAGCCTAGCGCTTAGCGGCAATTACAATTCCATTGACCTTCCTACCCCCTGGGGCAAAACCCAATTTTGGCTGATTGGCCCTCGGGTAGATGTGACCCTGACCAACACCGTCTTCTTTACCACTTTTGTGCAGTACAACGAGCAGATCAAGAACATCAACCTGAATACTCGATTTCAATGGCGATTTAAGCCTGCTTCGGACCTTTTTTTGGTGTATACCGACAATTACCTTCCTGCTCCCTTCTTGATGAAGAACAGGTCCCTGGTCTTGAAATTCACCTACTGGTGGAATCCCTGAGTTAATCCGTAGTAAACGTGAAAAAGGTCGCTACTCCTACTAGTGGGCGAGCGCGGAGGAACTGTCCATTCTCAAAGCCAGCCGCAAGTTCTACTCGGAAAAATCGGAAAAGGTTGTCCAAGGAATAGCCAATTTCCGTGTAGTGGGGTGAGTTTTGCGTTTTCAGGTAGTTGACAAATATATTTTCCCGCACTCCAGAGAAGCGTAGCATGGGAAGTTGGGTAAAAATAAATTTACGAAATTGGTAATGCGCGATGCTTGACACATAGGAGCCAGAGGTGCTGTAGCGGTAATAGTCCATGACCCGGAAATTGGAGGCGGCCTCCATGGAGGAAAAAAGTGTCCGGTTACCTCCAAAGTGGGAGTAGTCTTGGAAAAACACCTGGCGGTTGTTGAGGAAAGTGCCTGCGGTCACATTGAAATCCAACTTTCCACTCACCCCAAACGAAAAAGCATGCTTGATAGAGGCTTGCAAGTGATCAAAATCAGCTGCAAGTGCTGAGGTGCTGAGTTGAGGCAGGGCTTTCTGGTAGGTAAAAGAAACGAGTGGGGCACGGTCAAAATTGGGAATTTTTCTTCCGTTCCGAATGGAATAAGTGAGCCCTGGCCTCCAGTTCAAAGTTGCCTGGAATTTGGCGATCTGGTGATTGGAAAAAGCCACATCATCGGCTTCCACATTAAATGGTCTATTGGATGAATAGTTCCGGTCTGTATTTTTAGAAAAACTAAAATCCGTCACATTTTCAAGGACCCTTCGGTCTGCCCATAAAAAGGACAGCTGGTAAGTTAAAGCCGGGGACTTGCGTTGACCCCAAGACGCTTGCACAAAATCCTGTTCGTATAATTTCAGGTAGTTTCTTTTTGCGTAAAGCGAGTAGGCTGCATTGACCTGCTCCTGAATGGGATTCTCTGGATTAAACTGGTATGCGAATCGCCCAGCAGACAAGGACCAGTTGGAGCCTGAACTGGGTTTGACTATTGATTTTCGAACAGTGACCTTTCCATAAAAACGCTCGCTCGAAAATCCATAGCGGAGTTCGGGATCAATTCGAAACACCTTTCGTATCCGGTTGACAGAATCCGGGAGTTTGATCTCTTGTGCCTTTCGGTAAAAAAATCCCATTCCTACTTTCCACCCTTCGACCGTATTAAAGGAAAATTTGGTGAGGTTCTCTGGAAATCCAACTGTTATTCCTTTCCCAAAGCTGTATTCCCCTCCTAGGAATAGGTCTTGGGGTTTGAATTGGGTTCTTGCTTTTTTGGCGATGGAATCCACTTCACTTTTTTTAGCAGCCTCGATGATGGCAAGGCTGTCGTCACGCTTGTAGCCTTCAATCTCTTTCAAACTTAGCGGCACGGGTCTAATGCTGTCCCAGTAGGCGAGGTCACGCTTCTTGGCAAGGCTATCCACTGTATAATTCCGCTCGGAGACCACCCCTTTTTTCTCTTGCTCTTGACGCTCTTTAAATACTTCTTTTTCGTATTGATTGAGCAGTTTTCGGTATTCCTTCTGAGATTTAGGTTGCTCGCTAGCCAGCTGCTCAAGCGACGATTTGGACTTGGAAATCTTTTGGAGGTTATTTGGTGCTTCCTGGATTTTTTCATCTACCAGTTCTGGCTTGTGTGCTAGATCAGGATTCAGTTTGATGTCGTAATCACGCGTAGAGACCAGGTAATTGAATTGTCCTGCAAAGCCAAAGACCTTTCCACCAAAGGTGTACTGTTGGGTCAAAGGCATCCAAACATTGGGGGCTATGGGCGAATAGTTTTGTCGCATATGTACTTGAAAGCCCAATACTGAAGTCTTTAAGTCCAGGCTATGGATTGCCCACAATTCGTCGATAATGTAGATGTACCCCTCAAAAACCCGTTCACCTCGAGACCTCGGGGTCACTTTGATTTTGTTGACCAATACATTTTGATCAAAAAAACTGCCTTGAAAAGTAAACTGGTAATAGAGGAAGGCTGATTTGGAAAGGGGCGACACCACTTCATTTACTTGACTTTGGTAAAAGGAAGTTTGGATGTAGGGTGCTGGGGAGGTGCCTTGGTTTTCCCCGTTAGTACGGATGGAAATTACTTTTTCCTCCACTTTATTGGGGAGGGTAAAGGTAATGCGCGAGACCGACTCGGAGGTATAGGCTTCGTTCAACTTGAGCCCTTCTTCTGCCAGTTTTTTCTTTAGAAAGAAAGGCGCGTCCGTCAACTGCCCTGTTCCTTTGAGGTAAACGGTCATCGCATAGCGCTGCAGTTGCAAGCGGTGGTAGGTGGATTTGGCAATTGCCTTTCGCATGATCGTCAAGGCAGGGTCTTCCGCTCCCGCTTTGACCTCTACTTGGCTGAGATTAATGACTTGAGGTTCTAATGAAAAGTCAAGGGTTACCCAATCCGACTTAATTTCTACCGTACGGATTTGAGAGGCATAGCCTAAATGCTGCACGACCACATCGTACAGTCCTGAAGCAAGTTTGAATTCATACCGTCCATTCTCATTGGTGGGTACGCCATCTTGCAGGTTTCGGATGTATACCGAAGCAAAAGGCAAAGGCTCCCCGTCTTGGGTAGTCACCGCCCCTTTGATTCCTTGGCCCTTCACAAGATGGAAGGAACTTAAAAAAAGCAGTACTAAGTAAAAGAAGTAATTTCTGCTCATTAGACTAGTTTGTCCCCGAAAGGTACGGATGCAAAACTGAACGAGTAGAATGCATAAGAAGTTTTAACAAAAGTAAAATCCACTAAAATTAGAGCCCGCTGAGAATTCAATATTCAAAACCCCATGATTTGAGTTTTTAGGGAAGTTCACCTCAGTTTTCACCAAATATTCTCTCGATGTAAAAATTTTCGATTAGTTAATAAAATTTATTTTTTTTAGGAATATGTAAACGGAAAACGTTTTCCATTAAATTTTATTCAATAAAAATTAATAAATGTTATTTATATGTTAAGATTACCGTCATTCTGTTAAAATACAGGTTTTTGAGCTTTGTATGGGCTTATTTGTTAAAAATTGCAAAATCCAATTTTAACACTGACTTTAGATTCGAAATTAAGTACTCATACCAATTTCGCTCTATTAAAAACATAAAACCCTATGAGAAACTATTTACCAAAACTAAAGTCATTGATGCTTGCGATGGCGCTCTTTATGGGAGCAATCATCGGCGTGAATGCCCAAAGTCGTACCATTACAGGAACTGTCCTGGACGCGACTCTTGGAGACCCTGTTCCGGGCGCAACTGTACTCGTTAAGGGTACTACCCGAGGTGCAGCTACTGATTTGGACGGGAAGTTTACCCTCCAACTTCAAGCTGGAGATCAAGTACTCGTGGTTTCCTTCGTGGGCTACCTTACCCAAGAAGTAGAAATCGGAAACCAGTCCAACGTGACTATCAACCTTCAGGAGGACATCAAAAGCCTTCAGGAAGCAGTAGTTATCGGTTACGGTTCCCAAGACAAGAAAGAACTAACCTCTGCAGTAGTTGGTGTAAGACCCGACGACTTCAACAGAGGTAACGTAACTAACCCAGCACAATTGCTTCAGGGTAAAGTTGCAGGTCTTTCCATCACTAGACCAGGTGGTAACCCAAACAACGGTTTCAACATCCGTTTGAGAGGTCTTTCTACCTTCGGTGCTAACTCTG
>JACCDO010414217.1_pt1 | contig 33291 bp, 10 predicted proteins | sample 7446101 | NCBI WGS metagenome assembly JACCDO01 (sample SAMN15323440, study PRJNA562643) | freshwater metagenome | isolation source: river surface water | place: USA:Blue River Watershed | collected 2017-08-16 | reverse complement strand
CCATGATAATACTGTTGGGAATGTAAATGAATCTGCAGTGATTAATCAAAATGGGCCTCATGAAGGTGGGAGGGGAAGAGGAGGTGGGAGAGGAGGTGGAAGAGGCGGAGGTGGACGAAATCAAAATGCAAGTGGTGGTAGGGGCGTTATCTCTGGTCGAGGTTTTGGTGATGTTCCACCACCAACTCAATCTTTTACTTTAGACTTGTTTCCAAGTCTACCTCCACCACCACCTAAGTGAATAATATCAAATTAATTGTAACTTTTGTATTTACTTTTATACTGCCTAAAGTACCTTTTTTGACCGTTGTGACCGGTTTGGTTCGATGAAAAAAAGCTGATGTTCAAAAATTGAAAAGAAATCGGTGTTTCTTCAATCGATTTTGATGGATTCTTCGCCTGAGACGAGTCCCATGTCTATGGGTGAGACTCGTCAGCGTTTACATAAGTTATTGAATAGGGAAAAGGCATTGCGTTCTCATTTAGAATCCACAAGTAAATTACAATTTACTGTACGTGATCAAGTACACCAAGAGAATATCCCAGTCGAGTCACGTACTTTTAATCGTTCTGATGATTCTCGGAATAATGCAAAGAGTAGTAAAGTTATCGAAAAAAAGTACAGTTTTAACACCAGAATTTCATCAATGAGTAATGATGCAATCAATGACGAAGAGGTACTCTTGCAAGGGATAGATTCCAATAAACTTGACGATATATCACAAAATATACAAGAATTAAGCAATGAAATAATAAATAATTGCATAAATATTGAAGAAATTAAAGAAAAAGTCGAAAGTAATAAAGATTTAGTAAAATTAGGTATCATATGTATGCAATTATGGATGGTTGATAACTCTGGTGGCTTATCATGCAGTGCTAAAGACAATTACATACGACGTAGTATTGACATTAAGACGTCAACCGCTCTATTAGAAAAAACTTCGTTATTTTCATTACTAATAGATTCAAGGCACGAGTTATGGGTAACAATTGAAAATGCTGTACGTTCAATTGATCCAATTAATTTAAAAGGAACCTTCCGTGCGATTCATGTAATTTCATTGCCAGTTATTGACGCCAATAGCGGTAAAATTGGTTTATTAATCGCACCGGAATTACTTAATCTGTCGATACCGTTAGCTATAACACGTCGACCATCATACGAAAATGCGACCAAAATTCGACAATTATTTGCAGTTAAATGTATTGAAAAAGTAGCTGGTGTCATTGGTATGAAAATGAAAACCGTATTTGACGCCAATTTTATCACCAATAAACAGGACGAGAATTCAAGGTATATTAACAATGCATTTGTTATGGAAGAAATGTATAAATGTTCGCAGGAATTAAGTCAAGTCAACACTATGCACGAGGTACTTCAACGTGTACTAGATTCATGTATAAATATATATAAGATTAAAATAGCTACTGGCTTATGGGCCAGTGGTGATGGAATTATAACAAGTGGTAGCGGAGACAGTACTAGTAATTGGATTAGTATTTTCACTACAAATAGTTCAAAAGCTATTCAAATAAATAATAAAAACGTGTTGATTAATCGTATAATTAATCATAACTTTATTTCAATGGCCCCTTTACTCATTAATAGTAGCACAAGGGAATTAACAACGGCGGGTTTATACAATGAATCGGATGAGAGTGATAGTGTTGACATGTCACTGATAGCTATTCCTATAATGTTAGAGGGATGGAATGATCATTATATTAGCACGTCATTCGAACGCGCACCATCCTCTAGGTGTAGCATTGTTCTAGCTTTCCCTCCAATTGTAGCAAATGAAGTCAAGGATAGATATCTAAATTACGCTGAAAGCATTAAAAGTATATGTGAGAAGCAACTGCAACGGGTGTACAAGGTTTTGGTACAGACCAATATGCAACGATTTGCAACAATTTATACTAAAATCAGCAACACCCTGTATCAACCAGAGGCAACCACAGATTACATCGCAAATTTATTTAATATCTTTCAGAGCAAAGATATCTGTCAGTTATTTCACGCGAAGAAAGTCGCGCTAATTATGACAAATACTGTCTTAAATAGTGCAACGAATAGTAAAGACCATGATGGAAAGTTGATTTTGTTTCATGGACAGTCAGGTGTTGCGCATCCAACCGTGAATATGGATATTGTTTTAAGGAAACTCATCACGATAGACACTGAGGATATTAATACAATTAAGTACTCATGGATGACACAATTAATGAGTGATAATGTGGTGTCTTTGGATAAATTAAACTTCCGGAATTCGGAGAGTTCAGAGAGTTCATCTGACTTCAATAGTCTTCGTAAAATTATTTTTGCAATCGATCAATCAGCGCAATCTGTCGTGCTCGTGCCAGTACGGTCATTGTATGGTCTTTCTATTTTAGTATTAATCAATAGAGTTCCGTATGAAAGTCGTTGCAGTTTGTATTATGATAGTATTCCTGGATTATCAGGGGAGCACAGCATACTGAATACATTTACCCCAATCGACTGCGAGTTGATCAAATCATCAAATATTAGTTCACAGATCGGTTCCCTTGTTGATTGTGCAGTTCGTTTACAACAAGCATATGCTGTATCAAACGAAAATAATCGTTATAAAAATCAACTGAATAATCTTGCAGATATGGTAAGTCAACAACGGAAAAAGCAAGTATTGACTAAGCATTGGTCCAAGTGGAATGAAGCAATTACATGGAAGCAATCTGCGAAAGGAGAGTCATTTAATAGTAGTCTTCTTATGGCGACAGTTGACTTGTTAAAAGTAGGAAGTAATATTGAGTTTTCAACAGAAGGAAGTGACAATAATGGGTCCATCGAGTCGTTTCTTCAGCATGTTGAAGACCATGCGTCTAAGTTATTTCCTGCGGATGCAGTAATAGTTGGGCAAGGCGATGCACACACTATGCATCAAAATGCCATGGAGAACATTATTGTCGTAAATCCAGAGACGATAATTACTTCTAGCGGTACACACAACATTGCAAGTAATAATTTGCACCATAAAACTGCTCGTCCTATATTGGTTGGGTATATTAACTATTTATGCTACCAGACTCAATATCAAACGGTCGCATTAAATGGTGGCACCACAAACACTACAATCACTCCTACAGCATCTACTACTACCACTATTAAAACTATTGGTACGATCAAGATTACTCGTCCGTGCATTCATGGCATGATCAAGCAGTTTTCAGCACTTGAAATTAATTTATTAAAGCAATATTGCGACATAGTATCAGTTGTGTACTCATCGCTGCGCAACGGGATGAAAGCAGATTTAGCCAATGGTAATTTTAACGGGCTGATTTTACCATATTTATCACAACTATTACCTTTAATATTGGATCTTACATCAAAGGACGCAGCTGATATCAAGGCAAAGCTGCCAATAGCGGCATTGTGGATGAAGAAGTTGACCGGCGCAGACGTTGCATTAGTTAGGCTTTTATCTAGTGCTATTACAAGCAACAACAGTAATATAGGCGAGGTGGTTATTTCCTCGGAAGATGCTAATTCAAATGAAATAGTTATTTCGAAAGATGTCAAGGCGTTGCACTCACTTATTAGTCGATTGGTATCATTACTTACATATCACACACCCTATGTATACTCATTTTCTCTCTCTCTCTCTCTTAGGTTTATGACGATAGTAGTTATGTAAAACTTGATCACAGCATTATTGATTCATTAAATACTGACCTCATCAACTTGAAACTGCATAAAGACTCCGATTCGTCTGTAATAGGAGAAGTGAAAATTGTTGGATCACATGATGGAGCGTTTTACAATGATCAAAACATGGCTGTACAGCTCATTTCCTATGTTATTGCACACATGTTTTCAGTATCCAAACGAATTAAGACCGCGGAAGAGATTGGATTAAGGGCAACCGAGGTGGCTAAGGCATTAGAGTTGAATCTAAATAATAATTTGCGAGAACTTACTATTGAAAAAGCAACTGCAGTGACATTAAAAAATCGGTTAACTTCAATCTTGTCGTTGGTTGTGCTTATTGGACAGTGCCTTGAAACAACAACAATAGGCAGTATTGCAAGTGTTATAAACGACACGTTACCAACAATCACCGGTGCTAAGTCAGCTGGTTTACTTATAATCGAAAACACATCAAATAATTCACTTTATTTTTCAGTTGTTGCACCTGATGGTTCCAAAAAAGGCACGATAACCTATGATCAACTACTGCAGATCCCATCGTTTAAAGACGACCCAATGGCCCACCAATCGAAGATTATGATTGGTCAAACTGGAGTTCGTGCGCTTGGTGCTATATTACTCTTCCGTAATATTGAAGAGTCAACAGATTCTCTTGGTGTCGCTCGTGAGAAATCACTGTGGTCAGGATTAGAGGACATTTTAGTCGGGTCAATTAATTCTGCATTAGTTAACTGCATCACAAAGTTTGCATATAATGATATGGTCGACCAATTACGGAAGGAATCGAACAATATGATTCAACTTATAGACCAAAACAAGCGAGAGAATATCAAATTACTCGAGCAGAAATCATCTAGTGACTTAACTATATCGAAATTTGAGCATGAGATTGATGCATTAACAGAAACACTAAAGCTAAATGAAGAAATGCATCGCAATGTTTCTAGTTCCCTAAATGAACGAATAGCAACATTAGAGGTTGATTTAGCCGAAGCAGTAAAGCAAAATTCATTACATGTATCTAGTCGCCATGATCTCACTGCGTTGGTCATGTCATATTCATTTGATCATCGATCACACCATGATGCTGTATATCAATGGTTGACAGATTTTGCTAGCACCAGAAATACCAAAGTTTATACAGTTGCCCAGGAAGAAGGTGGTACTTTAGCCGCTAACTCGGCAAGTATAATCCGAGGAATAGTAGCTGCAGCTGGAGAAGCCCTTCGAACGAATAACGTCGTGGAGATATTTACTAATTATTCAGGAAGTGGCGATACAAGCAATAAATTTATGCTCTCCTCTAATGTTACTTGTAATGTTGTTGCTTTGGTAGTGCCCAACAGATTTGCATCGCCACAGTCGCAGTCACAGAGTAGACATGATCATGCATGCTTTGTATTTTGTCGAGGATGTCGAGATAAAAATGACGGTTTTAATGCTTATGATAAAGAGATATTCAGTGCTGCATCTGCACTTGCTGCCCGTTCGTTGTTCCATTCCAAGAGTAAACATTCTGTCGACGATATTGTCTCGTTAGAAGATAAATTTTCTTCATTAAAAAGTCAAACACTTCGATCGCAACAAGTTGTTTCTATATGTGAAAATTTATGGCAACGTAGTTTTGTTACTAAAGTTGATGTGACAAAAGCTATGGAGATGGCGATTGTCTCCTTGTTTACTCGCGGGGAAAGCGATCATTGCGCTGTAAAATGCTCCATAATTTTTCCTTTTGAAAATGTTGCAACAACTACAGGAGTTCCAAGTGTCTCATCTGAAAATACAAGCATGTATCAAGTGTTATCTTCATATGGATTAGCTGGTGAAATAGAAATTGTCCACACCATCTTGAGCAGAGGAGAATCTTATCGTAAAGGTGGTATAATGTGGTGCCCTCTAAAAGGAGGCAGCACTGCAGATGTTAAAAATGATATTACTGCACTTATTCGCATTGAACGGAAATTTAATGAGAATTTAGATAATTTACGATTAGGATATCTACAAGTTCAAGGATCCGGCATTGCGAGCCCAACAATATCCGATTTAGTGTTTATTGAAGAAGAGGAGCAAATGTTAAATTTGTTCAGTCGACTAGCATATCCAATGTTAGATCGTGTCAAATACTTTGCGGAAGCATACGCTGGGGTTAATCAAGCCGGTCAAGCTATAGTTGCATTACAAGGCATCCAGAATAATCTTGAAACCAAGTTATCTATTGAAATAAGCCAGCGATTGCAGTTAGAAGATGCATTAAAATCCGGTGCGATGCTACTAGGATCCACATCCTCAATGCGTTACTCGCGATTGCAGTTGCTAGATAATGTCAAGAAAGCAATTATAAGTCTTACATCATCAATAGACTGTTACATTATAATGCCCAACACTAGTGATGTGTTTACATTAATCCCACACTCGATGCATCATACGTCGGATGAAAATTTCCCAGATTCAGATCCAAATAATCTATTTACATTAGATACTGATCGACCTCAACCAGTAAGAGTTAGATTAGAAATAAGTGACTTAGAAGCCGTTGCATTACAAATGAGTAAAGCAATTATTGCTCCAGGAAATCAGGGTGCTGAATCTGAGCATGGAATGAAAAATATTGGGCAATCATGGCAAAGTTGGGTAGTCCGACGTCTTCAAGGTCAACTGCTGATGACGGGAGAAGACAAGGCATTGCACATGGATAATACTTATTCACTTGCTGTCCCATTTGTTTTAAAAGATGGTTCTAGAGGAGTAGCTTCATTAGTCCGTCGTCAAAGTCCTTACACTGCTATTGACAGAGAATGCATCACGTGGATAACTAGAATATTTGCATATTGTATGGAAGTCAGAGGTGGCGATGAAACAGTGCAAGAGAAAACAGTATACTTGACCAAAGAGGTTGAGAGACTACGCTTAGTTGATCGCAGAAGCGCATCTATGGAGTTGGATACAGACAATCTAGAACGGGACTTGTTAATATCAATCTCATCAAACAGTGGCATGTCACCGACTGGATATGTTGATACAGATGCGGCGTCAAAATCAGAATTATACTTGGACCACGAAGATGCACTTCAGGCTATATTACAGGTTTGTAAAAACAGTTTTGGTAACAATAATGTGCACTTAGTCGATGCTGATGTAGTTGAACCAATAGTTCACAAGTTAGAGAATGATAAAGATGCTATTGAAACCAAGAAAGGAAAAGATGACAAGGACAGACGCGTTGCAACAGGAACGATCCAAAGTGTCAACGGAAAGATATTGTATTGGTCGGAATATGTTGTTTCATTATCTGGCATCTCTAATGCATCAGTGAAGTATCTTGACGTGTTTAGTGACGGTAATTTGTACTTGAATATTCAACAGAAAGGGTTTCCAAATGTATGGATCCATGTCGTTTTGGAGAATCATAACCTGGTTCAGTTGCGTTTACGATTAATTATTCTTCTAAAATTGCTTGATCAGCTAGAAAAGCACTCACTAACACTGCGCCAATTAAATGATTTGAAGAGCACTAGTAGCAACAAACTAAGTGATCAGATGAATGTAAACAGAATCTGTGATTACATTAGTACATCCACACTTGCCATTTGTAATTCACTCAGAGAAGAGGTCCGATTGACTCCAAGTTACGGCAAGAATAGTTCTGCTTTTGCACAATCAAATGCATGGTTGCGCCAATCATTACTCAAATTGTGTGAATCTATGTCAATCTTAACTAGTTCAGATGTCGGAGTTGGAGCTTTAAGCATAGTCCAAAGCAAAGACAACTCAGGTTTGGTCACTGCAAATTACGGTGTAACTTGGTTTACGAATGAGCCGGAGGTGACATGGGCAGCGGGTTCAGGCTATGGAAGACAGTCCGCTTATCCTACTAATGAGCCAATTTTCAATATTGAACGAAGTAATCCTATTCACTTAGCTATGAGCAACAAAGCAATAGTCTTTATATCATCGCAAGTCGAGGATGAGGTGACACTATCTTGTGCTGTAGAAGGAATCACTAAAATTGTCAATCAAACTTACATATCATCAATGCAAAAGCGGAATGTTAAAACACCTTCAATTATGATGGCACCGCCATCTAACGGATACACATACGGCACATTAGTTATACCTGTCTATATACAATCTAAAAACTCGACTATTATAGTTGTAGTCAAACCACCGCAAGACAAGAGTGGCGAGAACGCAACAATTGACAACAGTCTCGTTCACAAAATAAATGCTTACACGAAATCAACTGAAGTTATATCAACCATGATAACATCTTGGTTCTTCTTATGCTCTTGCATCGAAGACTGCGTAGAAATAAGAGAAGACTTACTCGCTTTATATAGAACAGAGAAGTTGTTAGGTCTTCAGACGCTTCAAAAGGTTATTCAATCAAGAAAATTATTGGAAAATGGATTTTTGCGTTTTAAAATCCAGTCACTGGGCAAGAAATTGCACGCTGCATATGGTGAATCATCAATGTTGACTCTCGCCAAGGCACAAATACGCACCCAAGAACAAGTATTAGCTGATTGGACTGAGATTGTTAAGGGACTCAACAGTGCTGCTGCATCATCTGTTAGCATGTCAGGTATATCCAATGGTGTTGTGGGCTTTTGGACTAATGCATGCCGAATTTTGTCATCATTAATGGCATCATATATCAGTCTTCAGTCATGTAACTTGTACCTGATAAATGCTGAGGGAGATCCGATTGAATTAACTATGCGAGAATTATCTACACCGAATCAAAAGGATGAGTTATTTTCACCATCTTACGACTATGCCAGTGGCTCAATTGAAGTTCGAATGGTTGATGGGTTGAGCGATCGTATCGGAAGTATTGTCGTTGATTTATTAAGTAATTCTAGTCAAAGGAATAAAGAAAAGATTATTCGTATGACTCGTCAAGATACGGATGTCAGTGCAAATATGCATTTGATTGAAGAGCAAATATGGCTCATACCGATTCGAACAGCTCGCAATATACTAGGTGTACTTCGTGTCACTGTGCAGGTCCCTGTGATCAACACTAATGTCAGTGCAATAGGTGCAGGTCTGCCAACTTCTAGTGAATACCTACCGCATCATTCTACACCAAGAAATATTTTGCGCCATAAGAATGACAGCGAAGAAAATAGTCAATACAATAATAAATTGCGATTGGATTCTGCTCAAACTTGTGCCATTAATTTTTCTGAAGTGATTGCGCCATTATTATTTGCAGCAGCAACTATTGATAAACAAAAGAATAATTTGAAGTCAAATGATGAGTCACATCAAAAGCTTTTACTGAAGCAGAAATCAACTGTATTAGAGCTTTCGAATACAGTGAAGAGCACTTCATTGTTGTCCCATTGTTTAACTGCTTTAGGCGATATAATGTCTCGTGATCCATCGAATAACACGAATATTCGATCGCTTTGTACCACCATTGCGACTGCAATTGGTAACACGATCGAGGCGTCGGTGACGATCCATCTCAACAGTGCTGATGGTGATTCTAGTAATGATACAGGCGTTGAGACGAGTACAAAAGGTTTAACAAATGTTAATCATCATCGGGAGTATAAAACTGCCACTGAGACGTTGGTTCATCCAGTGACAGGTAAAAACCTTGGTACCTTGTCTATTTCAGTGGAAGTATTAGCGAATGCTAAATATGGTTTGAATTTTGATGTAGATAGTGATATCATTAACAGCTCGTTTGAGGCAGAGCTTAATACCGCTGCACTACATATCCGCGGACTAGAAAGCGTAGGTAACGGAGTAGTTGCTCCTAGTAACTCAGCTTACCAGTTTGAGCAAATTTCTACAATTATTAAACCTTTGGGTAGAATTTTGAGTGGCATTATTGTAAGTGGATCCCGTGAATATGACAGCAAGTTAATAGTTAACATCCTTCAAGAAAAGGTTACACAATCGGAGACTTTGGAGCATATGTACTCCCTTGTAGATTTCTATAGAGCAGTAGCTAGTGTGGTAAATCAGTGTCTTGTCTTTATTGCAGAGACGGACGACCCTCATTCAACTTCGTTTAAGGGTGTAGAGAGTATTCATGATCGATTGATGACCTTCCTTCATCAGCTTTGTGTTAAATTACCCACTCTTTTGTTGTCAACGAATACACAGAGTAGTAAGAAATCCTCAACGGCATTATTTGGATTTGCATTTGATTTTGACGAGAGTTTAACGAATAAAACATTGAAATGGGTGTACGCTGATAAATCAAGTAAGAAGCATTTACGGCATGAATTAACTGACAACTTAGCTCGAAGTTGCATATCTACTGGTGTTAAATCAGCTGTTGACATACGATTTGATGATCAACTGAGCGAGGAAATATTGATTGGAGGCACAGCTTCTCGCGAAAGACAGCTGCAATATACTTTTAAATCAATTTTCCCTGATGGTGTTCGCGTATTGACCTATCCATTACTTGGACACCAGTTTGAAGATACTACAGACCAGTCACAGTTTCATGTGCTAGGTGTAATGCAGGTTTTACTTGACCTATCAACATCGTACTCGAATGCAGATATGGATGATTTGCTTGATGACATTTCTCATGCCGTTGGTTGCACATTACATGAACACAAGAAACGTATCAAGTTATATCAATACGTCAGTGATAAGCAAATAAGTGAAAATGATAAATTAATATGGCAAGAATATGCGAAATCATGGAGAGGAATCTCCTTAGCTCAAGCATCTGTGACCAACAACTGTGCAATCATGTCGAGTATGGCAGAGGTGCTTGATGTGGATGCTGTTCAAGCACCATTAGTCAACACAGGACTCGCCATCACAGTGAAATCTAATACAAATCCACAGTTATTCGTCCCTTCAAAATCAACTATTTCATTAGATGATGCAAACACAACATACGCCGAGATAAGTGTTCGCAATCCTCATATTAACAACAATGTATATGAATCCGAGATGATCGATGCACTAAGTGGCATCATTCGAAGTGGTCTAAGTGTTTGTAAGATACGCACGGAAGACATCAATAGTACATCCAAACGAATGGGTAAAATTATGAAAGAAAGTGAGAAATATAAGTCAGACTTAAGACTCACACAACTCGAGTTGGCTTCTTTGCAAAAGAACTACGATAGCTTACGCGTGTTATCATCAACAACAATTACCTCTTTATGTGTTCCTACCGTGCTGGAACTTGCTGCTATTTTAGGTAATACAAGAATAAATAATAGTAATATTTGGGATCACTTATACCACGTAGCTGATCGAGCCGTTAATCGAATCGGCGACAACAATTTTAAGTACCATCTTTCTGTGCTGATCAGAGAGCCTGACACCAGTGAAGATGCAACAAATGCAAACAATATGAGTATATACAGTAAAAATACTTCTCAACGACCTATTTTGTGTCGTATGTTCGACGGCGATCGATCACGTCACGGAAATGGTCAAACAATACTAAGTATTTCTACTCAAGTGCAAACCAACGTTATGAAGTCTATTATGATGGCGCAGCCACTTCAAGAATCTGTTGTTATCAAAACGTTTAAATCAGGAGACGTTCATGAATCTGTTGCATCCACACTAACCGCAGACGTTATTGGTATAGATGAACAGTACTTATCGTCGTTAGTTGCCTCTGCAGTTACTGATGGTGATGATAGTAGTGTATCTGTATTATGTTTTGGTCTCACTGATGAAAATGGAGCACATTTGGGCATGATTCGAATTGTATATTTGAACGAATCAACCGCTACTGCAACAACCAGAGAGCATGGTGACACCGATAGTACAAATGCGAGATCCCTACTTCGCCCAGTCTTGAATCTGGTAGCTCAAATGACTGGAACAATTATATCTTACATACACAAAAGATCTGCATTAGTTGCACTATCAGAAAATAGATTGGTTGCAATAGACGATAGCAAGAATAAATTGGTGCATTTAAGTGCGTTATTAGATAGATCCAGGAGAATACATTCGATTGTGACCAAAGAATACCATGCATTGTTAGATCCTGCTATTTTAGAATCTAACCTTTCATTAGGATTATCTTCAACACCCTACCGTTCGATTCATCCGGCATCTTTATCACCACTAGTTGCATTACAAGATACATGCATGAAATTATTGAATATGTCAAGAACTTTATTGCAAACTGAAGGTCAAGCCATTTTACTACAGGATACATCGAGTACACCTACGTCATATCAAGTTATTTGCACTGGTAATGCTATTAGTTGGTCTGGTGTTCAACCTGGAATGTTTGGGCTAGTTTCGGCTACTACGGAAACGTCACTGACTGAAGTTTGTATTGCTACGCAAAAAACTATTGTGATTGCAGATGCATTAGCTGATTTAAGATATGGATCCAGTCTGGATGGCGCATGTGTTGCTGGTACACCACTGTTGGTTGTACCACTAAGGGGCAATGGTGGCACCGTTATTGGTGTTATGATCATAGCTAGAGGATGCACTAGCCCAATATATTCAGCGGAAGATGTGATTGCTGCAGAAATGATCTCATCATTAGGTTCAATTGCCCTCTATTGGGTTAATGGAATCAAACATATTCACTCTCAACTCAATCAAAACTCACTTCAAATTGAACAGCTTGAAAAAGCTGTCAAAACATTATCGAAGAAGATCAAAAAATAAAAAATGTTTTACTTATGTACATAAAACTCAGCTACACTAATGCAATAGACGATTACTGATAATTTGATTACCATATTCTTGATACTCTGCTTTACTTATCCACAATTGTTGAAACGAACCGCATATGCTTAAGATCGAACCGCCAATCCAAGCACCGTGCTGACGTTCCATTGGCATTTGTAGAGCGGGTTTACACTTAATTGATGGTAAAAAATTTTCAGTTAAATCCCATGTTAGACGTTGTGTAATACCATCAATTAATGAACCACCACCAGTAGGTACAAGGTTCCCAATTAGATCTTTCCTAGAATCGACATCACATTTACACAACGAATTAAATACTAGCTCTGTTAGAGTGTCCTCGTTAGGTTGAATGTCATATTCTTGCATATGTGGTGGTACACCTATTTTTACACTGGATTTCATTTCACTAAAACTTCTCTTACCTACCCTATCAGAGGATTTATAAAACACACGTTCTGGTAGTGTACATAGGGAATCCGAATGACTTATCATGGTACCATCCGGTAATTCATATGGTGGTATTTGTAGATTTTGAATCACAGTATCTCGAGTTGCGGCCAACATCGGACGATGTGGAATAAAGCACATATGTGATTTTAAATCATTAATTATATCATTTATAAACATTTCTCTCAATGAAACAGTCGGCTTTTTGGTTTTATATGCCGCTAAGTGTTCATACCAAGGATTAATTCTTATATTAGTATTAATACATTCATTTCTAACTATTTCATTGAGCGTATTACCACCTCTATTTGTTACAATAGCCGATTTTGATAAAGCATAACCATCTATCACAGGAGTAATTCTTGTCGAAGTTGCCCCATAATCTACTACTAGACTAGTTGATCTACCAGCACTAAATGTAGCCAATGCAGCATTTGATGCCATATAACAAGAGGGTGACCCAAATGTTTCAAACATTAATTCTATAATTTTACCCTTACTTTTATTACATTTAAAATAACTTTCCGCAAAAAATATTGGATATTCAAGAGGATCAATACGCATACAATCGACTAAGCCATATTGTAGTATATCTTCTAACATATCCCAATTAATATCTGTATTATTATCTTGTACATGAAAAGGATTCAATATTTCAACATTTTCTGAAATACATCGCAGTTTCACATCACCAAACATTCCTTTTCGATCCTTTCCATTACATCTTCCATCTACATAACCACAATCACTTCGAAATACATGACGAGGTAAATCTTGACCAGCAGTGCCAAACCTCATTTTATAACTTCCCAGATCGACTATAGCCGCCTTTACCTCATCGCCACAAAGCATCTGCTGCATTGGCACACTATACTGTGTTGCACTTGCTGCTGCTGCCATTGTGTTAATCGTGATATGATTTGATTTTTTGGCAAAATTTTTGGTGCTTTTGTAATTTAATTGGGCCGGATTTAGAAAACACGAAAACACTTAATATACCTCTACTGATATCAAAATTATATTTAAATATCGAAATAATAATTAAATTTTCAGTGAAGGTGATGTGAATTTATAAGATTTTATATTCATATATTTTCGATCAAAATACAGACGAATATAACCTTTCACCTGTTGAAATCTTGATTAAAGAAAGATTGAACCATTAAATACTTTTACTTATAACGTTTCCTATGTTATATTCATTTATTAAAATTTTTGTAGGTCCCAAAGTTAGGGAATCGTGAGTCCAAAAGTTCAGAAATCAAACTTTATTACATCAAATTCTAATAAAATACATCGGATTGGTGCAAATCATTGCAGGTATGTGTTTAATTTTACAAATACGGTGCTATTGGTGTATTTAAAATAGTTAAATTCATCAAAATATGATAGATAAAAGTGGTAGTAATAAATTTGAGGAAAAAATGCTAAATATTCATATTTAATCTCCATTTTACAATAGTCTACATGTTTCAATGCTAAGTTTGCATATTTCAAACTTATCTATTGCATATGGGATTGATTTGGTTGATATTTTTGGATGTTTCTTATATACTTTACCAGATATAACGATTTCTTTGATTATTTTTCCTTATTTCACATGCCTTATACTCATTTTTTTACTATATTTACAGTTATTTATAATGGATAGTAATAACAGTAGTAACAATAATTTGATTCCCAATTTAGAGCATCGCATTACTATGCCAAATACATATGGAAATCTAACTGTACAACTAGATGCTCAAAATAATATGCATATGATACAAGCTCCAACAACAAGTAGTATAAATATAAATAACACTATGCGACCCGAATTAGCTCGTACAGCAAATCATTCCAGAATTGCTCAGCCATGGCATAATAATACACCTGAAATAGTATCAATACGACAGAGTATTTGTACTTCTATTATGGAGTTATTATCGCAGAGACGAAATAATAATGCTACTCCTGAATGGCGAGAAAGGTTACCACAGATGGCGAATAGATTAGAAGAAGCATTGTATCATAGTTCGAATAATTTGAACGATTATAGTGATATGACTACGCTTAAAGCAAGGTTACAACAATTAGCCGCTTTGATGAATAATAATAAAGCTAGTGCTAATAAAGTGCAGCCGCCTACAGAGAATAATGTCCATAGTATCAATCATATTGATATTAAAAGTACTTTAAGCCAACCGCAACCAATTCCTGTAAAGCAAGCAGCCCCTGTTTTACTAACAGCAGTAAGTAACGCGAACACTAATGCTGCTACAGTGGTTACTATTACAGCACCTGCTACTGGTGGTTCAAGTAATATTATTACTCCTGCCCCCACTAATACACAAGAAGAGCATCGTAAGCAAGTATTAAAGCAGCAGCAACAAAGATTATTACTTTTAAGGCATGCATCAAAGTGTCCCCATGACAATTGTCCGGTGACCCCTTACTGTGCTAGTATGAAATTATTATGGAAACATATTATGTCTTGTAAGGATCAAGAATGTAAAGTGCCTCATTGCGTATCATCTCGTTACGTTTTATCACATTACTCAAAGTGCCGAGAAACACAATGTCCCGTATGTGCACCTGTTAGAGATGCTATTCGCAAAAATTATGAGAAAAATAGGGATGTTATTCAAAAAGCACAGACAAATACTATGGACGTAAATAATCGAGTCACTAAAAAGGAAGGACAAGCAGCAAAAAAAGGAAAATATACGAAAACTCAAGAGCTTGTACCTATTCGTAATGACCCTCCAGTAGTAGTAAAACCACGTATTCCACAGTTATTAGATCCAGTATCATGTGCCATGTACTCTTTTACCAAAGATGAAGTAGAAGCACATTTTAGAAACATACATATTGGAATGAAATCATCAAATACTAGAATTCGCGAGATATGTATGCCACCATTGGATGAAGTTATGAAACAACCAAATTGTCTGAGTATATTTGGTTGGCCTGTAGATTATGCAACCTTAGGTTTACATGACTATCCTTTAATTGTTAAATTTCCCATGGATTTAGGAAGTATAAAAAAGAAACTAGAGACAAATTCTTACCGCGAGCTGCAACAGTTTGTCTCCGATGTGTATCTGACGTTTGATAATGCAATGTTGTATAATGCAAAAGGTACATTTGTTCATGATTTTGCGAAGAATCTTAAAAAAATATTTGATACACGATATAAAGCATCATTAGTAGCATATGAACGGAAGCAAATTGAAGCGAGATCAAATCCTCAAGCATGTTTATTTTGTGGTGAAGTTTTACTAAAGTTTGAACCTCCGGTATATTATTGCAATGGTAAGTGTGGTGGTCAGCGTATCAGACGTAATGCATTCTACTATAGCGCTGGAAACAATTCATATCATTGGTGCTCTCCTTGCTTTTCAGAGTTACGTGATGATCAACCTATTCGCATGTTAGATTGCACATTAATAAAAAGTGAAATTGCTAAATCAAGAAAAAAACATGATGAAGATGCGGAAGAAATCTGGGTCCAGTGCTCTGATTGTTCACATTGGGCTCATAGTGTTTGTGCTCTGTTCAATCTGCGACGAAATCTTGGTGACCAGGTAGAATATTGTTGCCCACATTGTCTAACACTGCGACGTCAGAAACAGGATGATTCAGTTATTATCATGCAAACCAATAAGAAAACTCAAGCGAAAGACTTACCTCAAAATGTTTTAAGTCAATTTTTAGAACGTAAAATTAACATGGCATTAGAGCGCGCATATAGAGACACAGCAGATAAACGCGGTATTCCTATTGATAGTGTTGAGAAATGTGGTGAGATAACAGTTCGTGTGGTAGCATCATATGATAAAGATCAACACGTTCGTGAAGGTGTGTTCAATGCATATAAGCACAAGAACTATCCAGAAGCATTCCCTTGCCGCGTCAAATGTATCGTGTTGTTTGAAAAAATTGATGGTCAAGCAACTTTATTGTTTGGCATGTATGTCTACGAGTATGGGCATAAGTGTCCTGATCCAAATCAGCGCCGCTGTTACATTTCATACTTAGATTCAGTTCATTACTTTAGACCACGACAATTTCGTACTCTAGTTTATCATGAAATTATCGTTTCATATTTAGACTACATGAAGCGACGAGGCTTTCATACCGTTCATATTTGGGCTTGTCCACCTCTCAAAGGTGATGATTACATCTTACATGTACATCCACAAGATCAAAAGACTCCTAAAGATGATAAATTACGAAAATGGTATGTTGATATTTTACACACATGTCGTGATCGAGGCATCATTACAGAGATAAGTGATCTTTTTACCGAATATTTAGTCAATCCTACTTATGATGCCACTGTGTTGCCATATTTCGAAGGTGATTACTGGGTCAGTGAAGCCGAGGTAATCTTGAAAAATATTAAAGAAGGCAAAAATGTCCTTCCAATTAACGAAGGAATAGACGATAATGCTGGTGAAAAATCAAAAAGGAAAGTAGATAGAAAAAAGAAAACTGAAAGAATTGCTCCTGCTACCAGAGGTAGTGTAGCATCAACAGGTGGTTTAGCATCTGATAGAGACCCAATACTTGCTAAATTAGCCACGATTATTGAACCAATGAAAGATGCATTCTTTGTTGCTCGATTACATCCTGCTGAATATGCCGAGAAATGGCGTAAGGTCAGAAGTAACGAATTATTAAATGAAAAATCAGAAACTAGTGCTGAAGAATCTTCATTACGTGAAAAAAAATTACAAGAAGAAGTCTTATCCGATAAAACAATTACAGTTCCAACCATAGCGCATGTTTCAAAAACAACCGCTTCTGGTAAAAGTAAAGTTGTTGATCTTGCACAGGTAACTGCTGATGCTAATTCCACTGAACTATCAGTAAATGAAGAGAAAGATAGTATGGATGAAGAAGATGATTTTGCAACATCAGTAGCTGGTATAACTTCCGGTAATAGCGATGCAATGGAAATGTCTGAGGCTTTAGAAAATACTAATTCATTGAAGAGAGTTCACTCCATGATGGATTCCATTGATTCCAAATCTGCAAGTTTGATTAAAAGCGAAAGTAATCAAGATTTTGTTGAAATGCCAGTAAATAGTGAAATAGTTGAAAATGCAAAATTTCAATCAAAAGAAATGACATCTTCATCAAAAGTGCGTGGTAGACCTCGAACGAAAGCACCTGCTGTACAAGTTAGTGCCGTTGTAACTGCTACGACTGACAACTCTATGCCCATGGAGACTGATGAAAGCAAAGCATTAGCTAATACCTTAAATGTCCTTAATTCCGTTAACTCTTCATCAGTTGATCACTCAATTAAAGTTAAAGCAGAAGTTGACCCAGCTAAAATCGAAGCGGATGCTGCCTTTGAAGCCGAATTAGCTCAAAAATATTCTATTGATGATTTAGTTGTTAACATTAAAGATGATACAGAAGATGTTGATGATATAATTGAAAGTGATCACTGGGACACACGCTTAACATTTCTCAATTTATGTCAAGGTAATCATTACCAGTTTGATAATTTGCGACGAGTTAAACATACTAGTATGATGATTTTATATCATTTACACAATCCAGACGCACCAAAGTTTGTACCAGAATGTTCCGTTGCATCTTGTCATAAAGACATTTTAGAAAATAATGGTTTGCATTGTCGAACATGTGATCTTCATTTCTGCAATGATTGTTATCATGCATTAGGTGGTCCTCGTATACATCAACATCAATTAAGAACCTTAGGTGATGCTGCTAGTAATGCACCACAGCAACTAACCGAGCAACAGCGTAAAGATAGACAAAAAAATTTACAAATGCATCTACAACTACTTCATCATAGTGCTAATTTATGCATCAATAATCCATTATGTGTATCGAGAAATTGTATGCAGATGAAAAAATTTTTAGAGCATGAGCTCACATGCCCAATCAAAGTACAAAAAGGATGCCCTCAATGCAAAAAAATGTATAGTTTATTACAATTGCATGCTAGATCTTGCCGTATAGACAATTGCAAGGTACCAAATTGTGCTGCGATACGTGATCATATGCGTCAAATGGAACAACGACAACAAAAAATGGATGATAGAAGAAGATCAATGATGAATGATATCTATTTAGGCGGTTCAGGCCGTAGTAACGAAGAAACTAATGACGATAATAACGATTAATGTAACAATAATTTGTATTTATTCTTTCTTCTTTTTTTTTTTTTTTGAAAAAACCCTACCTCATGAATCCGAGAATAAGAAAAGATAGTACTTGCTGCCACTATCGGCTTCGTATCTATCGACAGATAGATCTGTGTAGTGATTTATTCTTCCTCTATATCATATTTTAAGGCATATACAGTACAAATAAAGGAAGTGAATGAGTGAGAACGGGATTGAGTTACACGGAAATCATAATGATGATGATGGTGTAACCTTTACCTACGATGACGTCTTTCAAAACGAGGACAATGTAAATAATCTCAATGATGATCATATTAATATTAAATTGGATTCTGATTCTTATGATGATTACACAAAATCTACACCACAACAAGTAAGACGTCAATCTCATACATCAATACAAAGTTTGACTACCAGTGACACCGATGAAGTTATTCCTTGGTATAGAGAGTATTGTCAAATTATTTTGGAAAATATTATATTTGTTGCTATCATTCAACTTTGTGTAATATGGTCAATATTTAATGATGATATTAAGGTATCGTCGTTCGATAGTAGAGTAGACGATAGATTCATGGTACTTATAAGTATTATATTTGGCCTCTTTGCAGTTGAAATTGTCCTACAATGCATCGGTACACTTGGATATTTTCAATTTCCGCCTCCATATAATCCAGAAGCTACTACATATGATAAATTCAAAAGAGTTTTTCAGTACGGTTCATTTTTCTTTTGGTTAGATATTATTTCTACTTTATCGTTACTTTTTGAAATGGATTGGATTACTGGTGGTGGATTAAATAAAACTTTTGGTTCGGGTGCTAGCATAGCAACAGCCTCTAAAGCTGGTGCTAAAGCTGGTAGAGTTATACGTATTGTAAGAATGATTCGATTAGTTCGTTTAGTTAAATTATTTAAATTTATATGGCAATATTTCAAATTATTTTATGAGACTTATTTAGCAACTGATGAAGAGCGCAAACTACTTTCATCTACTAGAATGATAGAGGCTGAGTTGGAGGCTGAAAGTAGGCATAAGAGACGGAAAAATAAACTACCAAGAAGTAAAGTAGGTGCAGCAATGTCAGCACTTATTAATCAACGCGTTATTATATTGATATTAATATTGTTAGTATTGATACCAGTGTTAACTCCTGATGAAACTGAATTAAGTCCGGTGTATTTCACCCAATTTATGTATAAATCTTCTGTTCTGATCAACGATTATCCTAATGATTCTGGTTTTGTCGCTCTTCGCGATCAAGTATTAATGGAAACAATTGATATGATGAAGTCACTCACCTCTGTAATACCTCTGTCGGTTGTCGACTCTGGCTCAGTATTGTATTATGATGATGTGCATTATAAGTATTTACGGGACGATGAGATTTCTATATATAGTTTAGGTGATTCAAAAATTCATTTCAGCACGAGGGATATAAATCAAGAGGATGCTCTTCACGGAATTTATATTGCATTATTTATCATTGGCATCCTGATTATAGGTACTTTAGTCTTAACCTCAGATATTAATAAATTTGTTATTGTTCCTATTGAACATATGGTTGAGTTAGTATATGCTATATCACTCAACCCCCTTGCAGATAACTATAAATCTTATACTGAAGAGGAGGGATTTATTGAAGGTATGGAGACTACAGTATTACTATCAACCATATCGAAAATTGGATCTTTATTACGAGTCGTATTTGGTGAAGCTGGGGCGGATATCATTGCAAATAATATGGGCGGTGCAAGGGGTGGCACCATGTCTCTGTTAGGTAATGGTGTAAAAATAGAATCCATTTTTGGTTTCTGTGATGTGCGTCAATTTACTGACACAACTGAATGTTTACAAGAAGAAGTCATGTTGTTTGTTAACCGCATTGCATTCATTTTACATGGTATTGTAGTACAATGTTCTGGTGCTGCTAATAAAAATATTGGTGATGCCTTTTTACTAACATGGAAACTGAACTACGACTATAGTGATGAATATAAGACAAGTTTAGCAGACCAAGCGTTGCTAACTTTCTGTAAAGCATTAATTGAAATCACTAAAAATCAAGATTTCATACTTAATTTTAGTGCAGCAGCGATTGGTCGATTATATAAACGTTTTCCAAACTATGCAGTAAGAATTGGATCGGGATTACACGTAGGTTGGGCGATTGAAGGTGCAGTGGGTACAATGCGCAAAATAGATGCGACATACTTATCCCCTCATGTTTACTTTACAGAATTTTTAGAATCCTCGACAAAAGCTTATGGTGTACCATTGCTTATCTCTGAGCCTTTCTATGATTTATTGTCTACAGAGGCGAAAAAATTTGTTCGACAAGTTGATCGTATCCGCAAAAGTCCTACTGAACCTCCAATGAGTTTGTATACTTATGACTCTGATGTAAACTTTGACTGGGTTGCTTTAAAGCAAAAGAAAATCAGACAGCAGCAAATGGCAGCACTACGAGCACAGAAAAGTGTGCGTGTAAAAAACGATAGCAGAAGAAAACAAAGTCAACGCTTTAGTATAGTTGCACAAGCAGAACCATTAATTGACGAAAAGGATAATGGTTTAGCATCACCTGATGCTCTTCCTGATATCAAGATTTTACCTTATGATGAAATGATATGGGAAGATGACTCAGATTTAGTACAATTGCGACATTTAGTGAATGATGATATGAGAAAGAAGTGGGCAACAGGTATGACTGCTTATATTGGAGGTGATTGGCCTTTAGCTAAATCTATATTTACTGAGACTAAAGCAATGGGTGGTGGGAATGATGGTCCTAGTAAATTTTTACTTGAATTTATCAATTCACATAATGGTGTTGCACCAAGTGATTGGCATGGGTATCGTGATGAAGGCGATGGCGGTCACTAATCGTTTTATTCTTTGTGTATTTATTTGTAATTGCTATAGCTCTAGATTTTGACCTATTTTTGCCTTCTCTTCGAATATTTATAACTTAACGACAGCCATAACAGAGACGTAATAAAGGAAAAAATTTAATATTATTAACAAATAGTATAAGCTTATTGTTCATTCTTTGCAACCATGGATAGGTACTGATTAAGGATTTATTTATTTTTTAATTTTTATAGCGTGCATAATATAGTTGACATCAAGATCATTGTCAGATAATACCCAATTGGGTAGTGGTAGATTAAATTGTTTAGATTTAGATTTGTCATTAAATCCAATCACAATACCTTTCTTATTTGTAACAACCATTTTATATTGATCATTGTATTCATTATTTGCATCAATTTTTAATGGTGTAGTTACTAATAATGACAATTCGTCAGGTGTAATAAATTTATGCCAATCATGTGTGCCTGCAGGTAAAATTTTTAATATAGATTCAGCTCCTAAAATAGCTATCGTATATGATTTTGTGGTGCGATTGATAGTGGATAGAAATAAGCTACCACCTGGTTTGACACATGCTATACACGAGCTTATGAATTTATGTGGTTTATCAACATGTTCAACAACTTCTAATGAACATACAGCATCATATAGTTCACCACGTTCAACAATATCCTCAATACTTGCTTGTTGATAATTAATATTTGATGTCCATGTATCTTTTTTACTATGATTTTTTGCAACCATAATATTCTCATTTGATGGATCAATTGCTGTTACATTTGCTCCTAATCTCGCTAATGATTCCGCTAAGATTCCACCACCACATCCAACATCTAATACAGATAAATTTTTTAATTGATCAAGGGCAGGCAACGTCTGTCTATCCTTATATACAGATGCTAATGATGTACGAATAAATTCAATTCTTGCTGGATTCATTGCATGCAAAGGTCCAGTACCTAACGAAGATGAACGATTCCACCATTGTTCACCAATTATTGAAAATTTTGATACTTCATCAGGATTGATAGTACCATTTTTCATAGTTTCATTACTTACAAATCGATTAAACGATCTTCTACTTTGTAGTAAGCCACGACTCGTCATCACAAGAGTGCCAAGTTACCTTTTTGGTACCGTACTGTATTCCTTCTTTTGAACTGATGACTCGATCAAAGATCATGCCCGGCCCTATATAATGGTGGCCGTAATGAAACTTCTTGACAGTTAGTAGAAGCAATTTCTTCACAAAATTTTTATAGCGAACGAATACAGAGAACTTAGTCTATCATTAAAAAGAACTTTCTCGATTGATCCAATGGGTGTGGATACTAGTGACTTCAAGTTCGCGCGCTTTTTTCGATTCGCCAAAGTATAGATAGGAATAGATTTATAAATTTATCAAGTTGATTACCTCTTGATCAGACCGTGATAAGATATAATACTGTATCTTAAATCTAAGGTCACTATAGAGAAATATTTGAAGGCAATATGATTTCACTTTGCATAATATTTTTGGTGACATTGTTTTTGTCAATCAGTAGCACAAGAAAAACTCATGGTGGTGGTAAAGTTCCATTAGGTGTAAGTAGAGCATCAATGAAAAAATCATTAGCTAATAAACACCTTGCAGGACCAAAAGTTGCTGTAAATCCTCGTCAAGAAGAGTTGGAAAAGAAATTACAAAAAGCTGAAAAGAAATTGCAACAAATTGATGTTCCAGAAAATAATGGTGAAAAAAGTAATGTAAAGAGTCGAAAGAATTTCCCACAAATCAAAGATGAAATTAATATTAAAGAGAAAACTATGGAGCCTGTAGTGGAATCAAGACAAAAAGTCACATTAAAAGATTTATTGAAAATGAAAAGATCTACAAGAAATTAGTTTAAAAATCATTTATACTTCATTTGTTTATTTGTTTCATAAATAGATATTAAATTTTTGGTGGTTCCATTTTTTCACCAGAGCGGGACTTCATCATTGCTTCCCCAATCAATTTCTTTGTTTGCTCATCCCCGTCCTCGTACATGCTTTTCATCATGTCCATTAGACCACCCATTGGATCACTTTTACTTTCAATTTTGTCAGTGCGTGGCTTCTTCGATGTTAATGATGACCAATGTTCATATGAATACTCTCCTTTCTTCTTCTTTAACTTCAAAATAATTTTATTTTTCTTAATTATAATTGTACTTTCCTCTGGAATAATATCTTTTTCTAGATTATCTTTGATTAATTTATAATTTTTACCATTTAAATCATTAATTGTTAATTCAAAGGACGCTTTTGTAGGTGTAAAAATGATATTTTCTGTAGGCAATGCACCAACGCCATCTAAATCATCAATGTAGATCGTAATTAATGATGAATTATGTTCTCCTTGGTCCCACGCAAAATTTTCAATAGGTAAAAATTTAATACCAGATACTAATGAAGGTGGTATTATTACTGTTTTGTTTGGAACATTATTTGTACTACTTCCTGAGGTATTTGCTGCTGGAATTTGTGATATATTTTTTGTCGTATTAGTTTGTGATAGTAATTTTTGTTGCAGCTCTGCTTTATATTTGGTGAGTACTATTTTGACTCCTTCATAGCGAGTTTTATTTATAAATTCATCAATTTCAGCAATCTCTTCCATTTTAAATATCTTTGATGCTTTTTCTTTTGTACCTTTTTCTTCGAATTCTAGAACGAGGCCGGAATCGACTTTTGTTATTTAGTTTTTTAAACAACAAAATTATTAATAATAGCGTCTAATCGTTGAGATTTTAGAAACCAATAGTGAAGCGTTCGATCGAATCGACGTGCGTATCTTTAATGTTGTTGAACTTGCCACCGGTACTGTTCCTTAAAAATTTTTTTTTTGCGGCACATAAAAAAAAACCAAAGTAAGCAGGCTGTACATTAGTACTACAAAGAACTAGAGACAGTGTTCATTTGAAGGTTCTAATGAACTCACAAAATTTCTTGTAAAAAATCAATTTTAAAAGTTATTACCTCTGTTAGAATAATGGATGATTTGGTTTGTATTCGAGGTAATTTGTACCAGATACAACGCATATCTGGAAGTGAAATGGCCATATTCTGCCTATCAACGGGCACTGAAATACAGCGAATATCGGTAAATAATAATGAAAATTTATGTTATACGAAATTTAATGTCAAATATTATGATTTAGTTTTAGTTTATCACGATGAATTAACTATTTATTCCTGTATCAATCAAGACATTCATCATTTCAGCTGGGTTCCCACTTTAACTATCCCACTGCATAATGAAGAGTATAATATGAAATTGAAGTACGATTTCTCTTATCCGTATTTTATTAGTTATTGTGAAACTTGTGATAATAGCAACAGTTTATTACTTACATTGAATGATATTGACTATAGTGTAAAGTATTTATTCCATACTGGTGTCAATGAAGAAAATCGACGACATGTTTCAATAGCAAAATTAAGTGTAGAAAATGATTACCTAAGTATTGTTACTATTAATGAGAATAAAGATCATATGCTTTATATAATAGATTTAAATTCATTATATAATTTAATTCCTAGTAAATACATCGATGATAATGATGATAGTGTTAGCATATACAGCGATGGATCATGTAGTAATACAATGGAACCAATTAGTTTGGTATTACCGACACATTCGGATATTGAAACAAATTTTAATTTTACTATGACGACACTTGGATCTGCTGAAATTAATCATTTAGTGTGGAAAACTAGAAATAACAATATCTCATCATTATTTTTTACCCTGAATAATAATTATGATCATATTAAAATCTGGTCGGTATGTAAGAATGATCCTGCTCTACTCAAAGTAGCAAATCAAGAGTCTGTATGCACAATAGATACTCAATTGATATTAGAAATACCAATTTCTCATTTAGTTTTATCTACTCCGATCATCACCAATAATGAAAGAGTTTTAATTAATTGGATAGAACAAGTAGCTTGTACATCTACTGAATTTGAGTTTTACGGTGCAATGAAATCGAAGGAATCAAGTCGTACAACTAATAAAAGTATTAATCAAACCGAAGGCGATTGGTTGTCAATTATTTATCCAATAAACATTAAAGCTAATAAGAAGCAGAATGCCCGATCGGGTGTGTCTATTATGTTAATATCAAAACAAGATAATGGTACAATATCCGCCACTGAAGTTGGTGCAGGAATACTTCTAGAAGCAGATAATTATAGTAACAAATACGCCATCGGAAGCTATGTAACGGGTATGTTTCGTTCAAATGTCAGAGGATATCCAGTTGCATTTGATATAATTACTAAAAATATAGATGTTTCATCAAAGAATAAATCATCCCCAATAATATTGCGTCAATCTTTTGTAGTTGAACTTAATGATCCTTCAACTTCGAAAAAGGAGTTCTTATTTACAATGATAAAGGATAACTCAATACAAGTAGGTGCGGTGAACACTTTATCTAACCAGATGCAATTAGTACCAATGTATAATTTAGTATCAAATAATAGCAGTGTAGCAAGTGTTATACTCATTCCAATCAATCAAAATGGCGTGTATCAAGTACACATTGATCGGATTAATTGCTCGGATAAAAACAAATTACGACTTTGGACAATGCGTCAGCAACAATGTGTTATGAAACTGCCTGATGAATACAAATTTGAGGATTATAGTTTACTTGATTGTGCCATATTTGCTGGAACAAAAGTGTTTATTCGACAAGCAATTTCATTAGTCCAATCGAATCAACTTATGCTGAATACTACAAATTATGATAATCAGAGAATATGCTTGTCGTTACTATGCTTGGATGACCAGCGATCTCGAAATCAAAGTGATGCAAGTGACACAACTAATGGCACGGAAGCAACATATAATTTAGAGGTAAGTCCTAGTCCGTTATATGGTTTAGGTGTCAGATTAGAAGGTAGAATACACACAAATGGCGTACCAATATCTTGTATTCAATCATTTCGTAAACATCCAACGACAGGAGAAAGCCTTCATATTGAGAAAACAGGTATAGTTCAAGTTGGTGATGAAGTATTAGCAGTGAATGGAATAACTCTTCGAGGATTAGAATTAGCGGAAACCATAAAAACTATACGTAATTTAATTCAAATATCGTTAGGTAAACCGATGAAACTAGTTATAGCGAGAAAAATAACTGCCGTAAAATCATCTGCACTTGCAGCTTGTAGCAAGAAAAAATATCGGCGCTGGACTCTAGAGAGACAAGTTAATATACCTATTAATTCTACCAGCGTCCATGTTTCTAGCACACCTATACCTGATGGATTTGGAAACTTCCGTCTACCTGTTGCTGCAATCATCCTTCAAGATGATGAATATAGCTTAGTTCTATATTTACTAAATCCAATTGATGGAGTATTGAAAGAGCATCTGTGTATATCACTTGTTGGAAGTGTCTTTTATAATGTTCAAGTGTGGTCCCAAGATCCGTTGTCCAATCAACTGTATATAACCGTTATGAGTAAGAGTGCAAGTCAATTTTGTTTAGCTGTCTATCATATGAATATTTCATGCCATGATGATATTGTACTAAACAACGATTGGGTAATTAACTTGCCAATAACTGGTATAAAGGACACAATTAATTGGGTACCCGTAACTCTTCCTTTTTGTTGTGGTGAAAACAAAAAGCATTGTTTCTTTATCAACAATAATTGTGAATGCAACAATACTATAGCGGTGCTAGAGCTATCCTTATCACCAAATTCTGACTACATTAACAATGTTTCGTTGGATATTACATACTCAAAATTAGTGCAATACATAGATCTTCCCGTCTCCGATATCACCATGAATATTAATTCCATTCAGTGGATAGATGATAAAAGTATTTATATCACTACAAGTCAAGAGCTATATATATTTGCATTCGAGAATGGGAAATATAAATTGTATTCCAGGGCATTATGTGATAGTTCTGTTATATCTGGTTGTGCAGCGTGGCCAGTTTACCCTGGTAATCATATGGAATCTTCATTATCAAAACACAGCATTCAATCCGTTATAATGACCAAGCTTGAAGAGAACTCTTTCTTATCGAGGAATGGAATACGCGAAGCATTTGGTTTAGTGTCAATACTAAGTCATGAAAATGACACAACAACAAGATTTCAGGAATTGTTTAAGTCTCTTTGCAGCACCCTAAAAACACCAATAGACGACCTTATCATGAGTTATAGGCATGCTATTCAAATTCCAATGAATCCACAAAGCTCTATTATAGCAGCGTCGGTGAGTGTAACACTTTCTTCGCTACTACACTGTTGTTGTAAAAATAGGAGCGCCGAAGATTTTAATTTGAAAGAATTTATTCAATATTTGCTGACACAATATAAGTTAGATGCAGTAGCAGTGCGCGCATTATTATTACTTCAAATGAATCAAGTCATCGGGACACTTACGGAGGCTACTAGTAAGGTTGCATCAAAACCGATTGTTAATTTTGTTACTGCTGCGAATATGCTGGTATCAAGCAGCCAAAACGAATTACTGTATATACTTGTAGAGAGACCATGGATGAAGCGGATAGGTAGCGCTTCTAGTGATAACGCATTGAATGATATTGCAGACGCAATGATGTTCAATATTAGTGATAATGAATTTGATGTTCTGGATTATTTTTGTAAGTATCAGATTCCATTTTGGTGCCATGACATGAATCCTCTATTCAAACTTTTAGAATTAGTCGCATTACAACAATTTAAAGTGAATAAATGTGCAATTGATGTGTTCCTAGAGTTGGTATTGTTGGGTAAAATGGATACTTTGCTACAATTTTGCAAGGTTGATAAGAGTGAAAGCAGTCAGCAGTTACTTAAACTATTGAAAATATACTCAGAGTATACAGATTCTTCTGCAATATTGCGCAAAAATGCATTTGCACTAATGAGATTAGGTCGTTATAAGCATGCCGCGGCGACATTCCTGTTAATTAAACCACCTTTGGTAGAAGAAGCGTGCAGTATCTTGGCGAAGCAGTATGGTAATCCATGCTATGCTTTACTCATCAGTCGGTTGGTTGAGTGCAAGCCATCAACTGAAGTTGAAAGCTCTACTTATAATAATGGCTGCGTATTGGGTCCTGTGAGTCGTAACCTAATTGATAGAATTATACTTCCTGGTATTAAAGAAAAAGCTGTTGACACCGCATCATACTGCGCCGATGATGCAGCATTCGCTGTCTTGTGCAGTATGTGGCTTCAGGATACGAAAGTGTTAGCTACTAGTTACAAGCAATTTGCATTTTTTAGTGTTTATAACTGTAGCGAGACCAACTCTATAGATAACATTTTGTCTTCCATTGCGTATTGTAGTTGGTGCTTAGAATACTTGAGTCATGACAGTTATTTGACAAAAACAGCTTACTATACATTAGTATCTATCGCGAATACATATGAATTGCACGATATTGTGTTTCAGATTGCGAATAACTATAAAGATGCAGGCAAACACAAGGCGGCATTGAACAGTTATTTGACATATTGCAGAATGATATATGATAAATATACCTCTTTAAATACTGTAAAAGTGGACAGCACCGCAGAGCTCGTTAAACCGATAAAGATGCAAGAAGAAGCTGTTAACAACGAAATTGAAGCTCCAATATCTTATAAAGCATCAGGCGGTTTTAATTTTTCAGGTAATAGCAAGAAACCAGCAGCAAGTGCTAGTAATGAAAACATGGCTTCAGCTTTAGATTGGTTCTAACTATAGCTATTTATAACAAATATAACTCGTTGTATCTATAAGTTTGTATTCTATATTGTCTATTTAAACTTTTTAACTTTTAATTGATCCAAAGCTGCAATATGGTGAAAATTAGTTGCATTATCATACGAAGTGCTCAAACCAGGCATTATAGAAGCTTGAATAGCATCCACAACTTGTTTACTTTCACCTCTTATACCCATTATTTGATGCCATACTTTAATGGTAGCTGGACCAAAATCTTTTTGCAAATCATTAATAACAAATTCAGGCATAGCACGAGGCATTATTCGGAATAAATGAATGATATCTACTATTGGTTTGAGAGCAGATTCAAGACGATGACTGCCTACTACATCACGGCCTATTAAATAGTGACCGTATTCAGTGTGCAGCAATTGTAATAGCTGCACATCACCATTTAAAATTTCATGTGTATTAGCAGATAACACTATACCATTGACTAGTAACATTTCAATATACGTTTCAATGACATATGATAGAATATTTCGTATTATTATCGATAAGAAGGTATCTTTGTTGATTTGATTCAACATTACCGTCAACACATTATCATGAAATTTCATTAAATCATTAACAAGTTTTCCAACAGCACTACTGCAAATCGAAGCATCATGTACTGACCTCTTGGCACTTACACCGAGGGCACTATAAACAGCGGCAAAATTACTTGTATCATTGGATTTAAATAACGACTTCAAACTGTCCTTAATATCAAAGCATACTCCATTAATAAGACTAGTAACTGCTAAATTCTGTTGTTCGTTGATTGTCATCACAGTCATGGTGTACAACTCATTTAATCGAGCCTTACCACTATCATCAATCTCGTCGTTATTAATTATTATATCCTTCCGTTCATTCAACGAGTCAATTAATTCGTGATGGTTATTAATAAACGCAATTAATTTGATTAAATTTGGCGTAGATTCAACTGATGATAGTCCAAACTGTTTTAGTTTATTGAGATATGGGTTCTGTTTACTAGTCACAAATTCCTTAACACCCTCGGCTATAACAGTTGTTATCAATGTTTCACGAGACTGTGATAGTAAATAACTTCCTTGTACTACCAACGTCAAAACCTCATCAGTGTGTTTAATTAATTCACGAGGCCATTTAGAACATACACCTATTTTCCCATTACGACCATCTAATTTTTCCGGCATGAACTTTTCCTCTGAATCCTGCAATGCAACCAGATTATTCTTCAAATTTTTCACAATAAGACCAACTAACTGCTTTAATAATTCATTACTAAGTTCGACAATAAATGAAACATCAATACCAAAACGACATAACAATCGAATATGCTGATCAAAAAATAACAGTAAGCGATGTGTCTCTTGGATCGACGAAACCCCTTTATTATTTGAGACAAATGGCGCAATTGAATTCTTTAATTTATTCATTAATAATTCAGTATAAATTTGAATCAAATTAATTTCAGGAGGAAAAATTTTAATCAATTGAATAACAAATTCAAGCGTATCAGACAGATTTTTCAACAAAGTTATTATGTAGGACATGGTCAATCCTTTCGGAGTAGCTGGTCCTGGCACCCCCCCTTCAACACATACTTCAAGGATATCATTTAGTATTTTTGCAACATCTTCTTCAAATATTAAATTTTCACGATCTAAACACGATACAACAGCTGCTAACATTTCAGTCCCGCAAGTATTAGACGGTGTTGTAACATTAGACAAATACTGTCTAGGTAAAGGTAGAGCCTCTAATTCGCTTTTAAAAAGGTTCAAGAGCCAATCTTTAACTATTGTATTCCAATCTTCAGTAAATTGTAATACAAATTCGTATAAGCCACCCAATGAAGTAACCATCTCATATAGTTGTAAGATCTCACTGGGATTAAATACAAATTTCTTTGGTACGTCATCAATGCTACTGGATGCTTGACCACGTATTAGGCCTGCCAAAAGTCGATCAAATCGTTGACAAAATGATTCAATACCATATAACTGAAAAAAAAAGGTACGAGATAACAGAGTAAAATCAGGAGCTACTTGGGCAGTATCACTCTTATTATTACTATTATTACCACCTATTCCCATGACATTATCAAAAATTTGTGTAATATCATCACGACCAAGCAATAATGAATTATTCACATCAGAATTAGAAGACACATTTGAATAAACAGAACTTGCCGGAGAATAGGGTATATTGTTTGAGTCAAAAGTTGTTATCCTTTTTGATTGTTTCATTGGCGATGAAGATTCATATGTTGAATTATAGTTATCAGCAATAACCTTCATATCAAAAGCTGACTGAAAGTTATTATTATTAACGCTTGGAGGTGGGACCATAGTAACAGCAGGTGATGCAGCTAATGTTGTCTGACGTCCCACCCGTTTATAATATAAATTCGCAGAAGGAGATGACGTGGCGGTAGACATTGCAGTATAAGATGCTGAAGACATGGGTATTTTGCCACCACTACTCATAAATTTGCGTGTCGGACTTAAACTACTCGACATTTGATTATTATTATTACTGGCATGACTATTAGTATCTAAACTATTAGGTACCTGTAATAAACCACTATCAGTGATCCTTTTATACGAATCCGAAGATCCATAGAGCCCTATAACATTATTATTGTCTTTATTATTTTGTTTTTTACTAAACAATGATTTAAGCATGTTATACTTCTTTTGCATATCATTGAGCTGTTGTTTCATTGATTCTATATCATCAGTAGATGCATTTATACCACTATTAATAATAGGAGCGGGTGGTTGTTCATCATCATCTTCCGTAGACAGTAAAGAACTAGGATCAAATGAATTAGAAGTAACCGATGCAGTAGACAACCGGGGTGAGAATAATGATAATCTTTTCACCACATTATTTGGTTTCGAGGTTTCTGTCCTTTCTGTGGAAACAATAGCATCACTTACAGCTGTATGGTTACCTACAACACCTTCATTTTCATTTATTTCCAAAAAATCATTTAAACCATATAAACTATTTCTGTTGTTTTTGATTAAATTAACGGTTTTTGTGGCCGAAATTTGCGACAATGAAGCATTTTTTTTCAATTCCATATTATAGATAGGAACTACTAACTTAGCTGTTGAAGATGCATTAAATTTCCATCTACTAACAATGTCACTAATACTTTCAGTACTCAATACTAATCTATATTGATCAGGATCTTTAATATCTTGTACCACTTCAAATAAAGCCACTGGAATATTTTGACATGTCAATAAGCAGACATCAGCTGCTGTTGTTGTATCGTCATAACATATAGTTTTAGATGAACAGTCTAAAAAATAAACTCGTAACAACGTATCTGCTACTAACGAGGTAGCATTTAATAAAGCCTTTTCCCTCTCTCTCTGATAGTTTATCTCAGTTTCACGTTCTTTCTTTACATTTAATGTCTTAAAACATCCTTTACAAACTCTTTGAGGACGATTTGCATTTTTTTTATTTCTACTGAATCTATTACCCAATGAACTCCTACGGCTAGTAACCGTAGAAGTCACTTGCTCATCTTGATCTAATTTATCTAAAATTATTCTATAAGATGAACATCTTTCACAAACGAGCCTTCCACATTGTCTACAGTGATGGCGTCGATTAGTTAATGTCCATTTTGACTGACAAATAACGCATTCTTTCGTGGAAGAATTGCTATCCCACTCAGGAATATTCATTATTTATAACCAGT
>JACCDO011359013.1_pt1 | contig 33314 bp, 60 predicted proteins | sample 7446101 | NCBI WGS metagenome assembly JACCDO01 (sample SAMN15323440, study PRJNA562643) | freshwater metagenome | isolation source: river surface water | place: USA:Blue River Watershed | collected 2017-08-16 | reverse complement strand
TGGAAAGTTTTTACTGAACTATTGGAAATTCTTAAAGACAGATTTGATGACCAAGAAAAACGCATTAAACATCTTGAAAAACAAATTGAAATATTAAGCGAATTAAAACAATTTAGTCATTTGCTTGATATGGATGGAATGAGGAAAGAATGAGCCACTACGAAGCAATGAAACTACTTGACAAGGTGCGTGAAGGCGTACCTTATCCACTACACCTGATAAACAAAGCATTGGAATTGACTGGTGACTTGGAGTAGGCGAAATATACAAGGCCCAAGCGATAGGGTAATTCTTGAGCAAGCAGAGGCTCGGGAACTCTATCGCAATTGGGAGTGGTCAAAGAATCGTGACCTGATTCGTGCAAGGCTTGAAAGAGCAGAACGAATCTATGGGACTGGTGCTAGAGACAGAATTCGTGCGTACATGAACTTAATGCGAGAAGGAACACTTGAATGAGATACGCAGCTAGAGTGGATGCAAACCAAACGCAGATAGTTTCTGCTTTACGAGCAGCGGGAGCATATGTATGGGTCATTGGTCTGCCAGTTGACCTTTTGGTTGGCTATAAGGGGCATAGCTTTCTGGTTGAGATTAAAACGGACTCTAAAAAGCGTTTAACAAAGCTACAAGCCGACTTTTTCGAGAATTGGTCTGGAAGTACCTTGGCAAGAATTGATAGCCCAGAAGCGGCATTGCGAATGATTGGGGTAGTCAAGTGAAGGCCCCTTACAAAGCCATTGAGTACATCATTGAAAACTCAAGTAAATATGCGGAAGCTAAAGCACAAAGAATTTACCTTGAGGAGTTTCGCAAAACAAAGAAGGCTTTGCTGATGAAAGATGCAATGGCTAGAGGGATAGATTCTGCCGTTGCTCAAGAGCGTGAAGCCTATGCCCACTACGAATATGCTGACCTACTCAAAGGTTTGATGATTGCCATTGAGAAAGAAGAAACCTTGAAGTGGATGCTTGTCGCTGCCCAGATGAAAGCTGACATTTGGAGAAGTGAGCAAGCAAGTGAGCGTCTTGGCGTAAAAACAACAGAGTAGGTGTAAACACCTAGACAACTGTGTTGAGAAAACTATACAATGCACTCAGCCCAAGCAATTCGCAAGGGTACTTTTAAGGACTAAGCAATGAAATACGAATTTGACACAACTGTTGGTGAAGGCTCTGAGATTGTTACTGTTGTCATGGAATACGACACAGACGAGGAAGGAATCTATGGCGAGAACATTGAAGAAATCTGGTTTGAAGGTCGTAATGTGATTGGCTTGTTTTCTGCTGTCCAGTTTAAAGAGTTAGAGATTGAAGGATGTATGCGTTTATCTAAGCACATCTTAGATGAAGCTGACCATGCTCGTTCTGTTGACTACGATATGCGAGGCATCTAATGACACAAGATGAAATCATTAAGATGGCTGTACAAGCGGGTATAGCAAAAGAAATTGCAGAAGTAAACATTGACATTATGGAGGCCTTTGCCAATTTAGTAGCACAACATGAGCGTGAGGCGTGTGCAGAAGTTGCCATGACTCTGACAAAACGCATGAAAGAAACCGAAAAAGCACACTACAACCATTCTGCTGAACCATTCATTGCGGAACGATTTGGTTTTGAGCGTGGGCTTATTTTGGAAGGGCAAAAAATTGCTAATGCCATCCGAGCAAGGGGGAAAGCATGATGGATTCACTTGTTAATAGCATTGCTGCTGAAATATTCCCACCTGAAGGTTCACTTCATCCTGCTATGGGTATGCCACACAGCCGAATGGTTGCTCACGCTTATGGATACACAATTAAACCTTGGATAGGTTTGACAGAACAAGAAAAGAAAGAATGGATTGATGCTTTGCCAGAAATCTATGAAACAAAACATCTTATGAATTTGTTAAATATCATGGAAGCAAGATTAAAACAGGCTAACTCATGAACATCACTATCTACACAAAATCTGGTTGTCCTAATTGCGTGACAGCTAAGAATCTACTTCAGTCTTTGAATCTTGAATACAAAGAAGTTGACATTGAGACTGGCGATAGGTTTGCTAACTTTGTAGCGCACTATCCAGATGCTCGTCAAATGCCACAGATATTTATTGGTGACCAACGAGTAGGTGGATTGGCTGGCTTAAAAGAAGCACTACGACTAATGAAGAAAACTTGTCCTCCTTGCAATAACCATTGCAATCAAGGTAGAGACTGTCCTGCGAGGCTAAAAGCATGATTGAAGCTATTGGTTTTATGCTGATTGGTGTATTTTTTGCATTGCTTATTCCTTTTCTCAAAGCATTTGCTGAAGTTACATTGAAAGACAAAGAATGACCAAAGACGAAGTATTACGCCTTGCATTGGAATATGTGGAATTAGTGCCAGATGACAGATACAACGCAGAACACATTGACCAAGATGCACTAATCACCGCCATTAAAGCCGCCCTAGAAGCGCAGACACGGAGTGTCGTAAAGGATGAGCTTGTGGCGATAAAGTGGGAAAAGGACGCTGATAAAGAATGTCATTACAACAACTGGGTTGGCATTACGCCGTTTGGAAAAATCCTGATTACTTGGAAAGGCTGGAAGGAATACCACGATGCCTGCGTCGATGAGTTCCCCGGTGGGTTTGAAGCCTACGGATTACCAGACGATGTGAAAGCGGCTTGCGAAGTCGAATACTTGCGCCGCCTCTACACCACCCCACCACAGCGCAAATGGCACGGATTAACGGATGAGGAACGAAGCAAAATCTGGGGTGAACTGCCACAAACACTAAATCCAGAGCGAGATGTTTGTGTTTTTGCTGAAACTATTGAGGTGTATCTCAAGGAAAAGAACACATGAACAGCCAACAACTACAAATTGCAATTGATAAATGTATGGTCATCATTGTTGAAAAAGGAACCAACTTAAAACATTACCAGCCTCATTTTTACGAAAGGTTGTGTGAAGTCACATTAAAAATGTTAAATGTTCAAGCGACAAGGGCTGGATTAGTAACTCATTCAACAATTCAACTCAAGGAGAAGAACACATGAGAGTACGAATCAAAAAAGATGCTTATGACGCTTGGAGTGTCGAAAGCAAAAAATGGTATCAACTTAGCTGGCAATATGAAAAATGTATGCTTGGCGACAATGCAGAAAAACGAGCATTGGAATATGCAAGAAACTTACTAAATCCAACAATTATTGAACTTACAAAGGAACATCATGGGTAAAGGCTCAAGTCCTCGTCCATTAAAAGTAAGCAACGAAGAATATTCAAGCAGATGGGATGCCATCTTCGGAAAAGACAATGAGAAAAAAGACAAGACGCAAGCATTGGAATCTGATAGACCCGATAACTCATGCAATAGTGGGAGCAGCGATAACTCAAAGAGAGAAGCTGGACAAACTAAGACTTCTTGAGTATTCCGCACTTGACGCTATTACTAAGGGTAGTGGAACAGTCCAAGACTGGCGCACTTTAGTTGATGTGCTTAATTTGGCTGAGACTATGGCTCGTGGTGGTATCGGAGTAGAGGTCTTTCCAGTCTGTGAAAAAGCACAAGAAAGCCTACACAAAGCTGCTATGCGCTATCAAGAGACTATGCGCATGGGTTTAGATGGAGAAGGCATAAAAGCCATCAGAGACTTGATTGAATATGCTGACTTACAACAGTCCAGTATCTCAAGAAGTGAATTTGAGAGATATATTCAGAAAACAAAAGACTACATAAAGTCACATGGCAAACAGGTGGTAGAGATTGAATGATAGAATTTAGTTGTGGCTACCTTTAGCGGGGGAAAAGGCGATTCATCACCGCCCTGCCATGACTTACTAGTGATGCTATCCACCAATGATGAGGTGCGACATGATTATTTGGAAGCCAGTTTTTGGATTTGAAGGCTTTTACAAAGTTTCACAAGAAGGTCAAGTTAAATCAATAGCAAGACAACATCCAAAAATAAAAAGATGGATGGGTGGTGGAATAGTTAAACCTATTCTTGGCTCTCGTGGCTACTTTGTTATAAATCTAACAAAAACTGGCGTTAGAAAACAGATGTTTTTGCACAAAATTGTTCTTGAGGCGTTTGTTGGTTTACGTCCTTACGAACATGAGGCTTGTCATAACGATGGAAACCCACTTAATTGCAAGTTAGAAAATTTAAGATGGGATACAAAATCAAATAATCATAAAGACAAAAAAAAGCATGGGACATGGCAAGTTGGAGAAAAAGCAAATAATGTTAAGTTAAATAACAAAATTGTTTTTGATATAAGAAATAGAAAACTAACTGCATCACAAGCTGCTAAAGAATACGGATTAAGTAAAACAAATGCTAAACGTATTGTAAATTTTGAAACTTGGAAGCATCTATGACTACCATCGCAGAAAAAAAACATATGAATCGTGTTGCTGAACTTGGTTGTATGGTTTGTAGACGAATGGGATATGAAGGAACTCCAAGTGAATTGCACCATCCAAGACGTTTAGTTGGTGGATGGGGACGTTCTAGTAATATGGACGTTATACCTTTATGTCCTGAACACCATAGGGGTAAAACAGGGGTTCATGGGCTTGGGACAAAGGGATTCCCTAAATATTGGGGATTTGATGAAAGTGACTTGTTAAAAGATACTATGAATTTGCTTTAAAAATAGGCACAATGTGTTCACCAAGTTGCCATTTGGTTTTTAGAGGGACTATGCGTTCCTCTTTTTTTGTGCGAAAATAACACAAACTCCATGAGGATTGCCATGAGCGGCTTGTTAGAACCTTCAGTAAAAATCGAGATTGAGATACAAAACCAAGAGAAGAAGGGCGAAGCCTGTCCAGTTGCGACAGGTGATATTGCTGTCAATCTTGAGAATCGTCAGAAAGCAATTGATAAGGCTAACTATGGCCCTATGAATCCCAACGAATCCAACATGGATTACTGGCGTGAAATCTCTCGTGCTTGGCGTATTGCCCCTGCACAAGCCAAAAAGTCTCGCTGTGGTAACTGCGCTGCTTTCATCCAAACACCTAAGATGCTTGATTGCATTGAATCTGGTCTGGAGATGGGCGATAACGAGATGGACGCATGGGAAGTCATTGATGCTGGTGACTTAGGTTATTGCGAAGCGTTTGACTTTAAGTGTGCTTCTAAGCGCACTTGCGAAGCATGGATTAGTGGTGGGCCAATTACTCAGGAGAAAGACAATGGGAACAACGAATCAACAGGCTCTGGAGATGATGCAGAAGCTTATGCAGAAGAAGACTAAGCCCATGCCTGTCAGGGGTGAGCGTACTGCAAAGAACAAAGCAAAGAAGCCTAAAAAGTGATTAAACGAGGAACAGAGCAGTTTTCTGGCTATAACAAGCCTAAGAAGACTCCTAATCACCCCACTAAGTCTCATGCTGTTCTGGCAAAGAGTGGTGAGGATGTGAAGCTTATTCGCTTTGGTCAACAAGGCGTAAAAGGCTCACCTGATGGCTCTAAGCGTAACGAAGCATTTAAGGCTCGTCACGCAGAGAATATTGCCAAGGGTAAGATGAGTGCTGCGTACTGGGCAAACCGCGTGAAGTGGTAAGAAAACAACAGGTGAAACTATGATGAAAACTAAACTGAATAAAGCTGGTCAAAAGAAGGTTGCTAAAGTCATGGGTGAATATAAAGAAGGAACATTGCACTCCGGAAAGGGTGGCAAGGTTGTTAAAAGCCGTGACCAAGCGATTGCGATAAGTTTGGCAGAAGCTGCTAAAAAGATGGGTCGAATGAAGTGATATACTTAATCTACTCGTTGTGAGTAGGTACTAACATTGACCAACCCTAGAGGAGTCAAAACAAACATGATTGAAAAACAATCAAACATTTCATCTCGTGGCGGAGCGAGAGAAGGCGCAGGAAGACCTAAAGGAAGTCTAGATAAGGGCAATGCAATGCTCAGAGAGATGATTCTGGAGGCTTTAGAAGGCGCAGGTGGCGTAACTTATCTAATGGATAAGGCAGAGAGCCATCCACAGGCGTTCATGGGACTAATCGGTAAAGTCTTGCCACTTCAGGTAACTGGAGAAGAAGGTAAAGACATTCAGATAAGCGTCCAATGGCAGAAGTAATCGAGATTCCCTACAAACCTAGAGAACAACAGCTTGCTATCCATGAACTAATGGACAGTAAGCGTTTTGGCGTTGTTGTTGCTCATAGGCGCATGGGCAAGACTGTCTCTGCGATTAACCATCTAATCAAGGACGCTATCCTCAATCAGAAGGAAGCACCTAGATACGCATACATTGCGCCTACCTATGGACAAGCTAAACGAGTGGCTTGGGACTATCTTGTCAAGTATGCTGACCCATTAGGAGGCACTAGCAATATTTCTGAGTTGCGAGTTGACTTCTGGGGTAGGCGTATTCAGCTTTATGGCTCAGACAATCCAGAAGCATTGCGTGGTCAGTACTTTGATGGGGTAATCCTAGACGAGATTGGTGACCAGAATCCTAAGATATGGACAGACATTATTCGCCCTGCACTAGCTGACAGAAAAGGCTGGTGTATGTTCATCGGCACACCCAAAGGTCACAACCACTTCAAAGAACTACGAGACAGGGCAGAAACTGAGGATGGATGGGGTTTGCTAGAGTTCAAAGCCTCTGAGACAGGGGTTGTGGACGATACAGAACTTAAGGCTGCTCGTAATGAGATGGGTGAGGATAAGTACCGCCAAGAGTTTGAATGTAGCTTTGACGCTGCTGTAGAAGGCTCTTACTATGGGCAAATCCTCAATGAACTGGAAGACAAGAAGCATATGCAAGAGATTCCATACGAGGAACTAAGCAAGACTTTTACTGCTTGGGATTTAGGTATGGGTGATTCAACTTCTATCTGGGTAGCTCAGTTAGTAGGCTCTGAGGTGCGTTTAATCGATTACTATGAGAATCATGGCGTAGGTCTTGACCACTATGTGAAGTGGATTCGAGATAACGACTACATTAAAGCAGAGCATATCCTGCCACATGACGTTAGGGTCAGAGAATTAGGTTCTGGTAAGAGCCGACTAGAGATGCTTGAGGAAGCAGGACTAGAGATAAAGATAGCCCCAAGAATGGGTTTAGATGATGGTATTCAGGCTGTCAGAAGGTTGCTTCCAAGGTGTTGGTTCAATGTTCCTAAAGTCCAGACAGGGCTTAACTGCCTGAGAAACTACCGCAGAGATTACGATGAGAAGCGTAAGATTTTCTATGAAAGACCACTTCACGATTGGTCTTCTCACGGCTCTGATTCTTTCCGTTATCTTGCTCTGGGGTTGGATGAAGGTCATTCAACGTGGAGTAAGCCGATTAACCAAGCTCCGAAATGGATTGTGTAATGTATATAGAGCGTCAAGGTATAAATCTCGCCCCAAAGGTAAAAGAACTTGAATTGCGTATCGAAATGTTGGAAAATGTGGTAAAAGGATTACAATCCTCACAAAGACCTAAAATCGGTCGCCCTCCGAAGGATACACATGGAACAGAACGACTTGAAGTCAATACTCCAAGCTGAAATTGATGATGCTATTGGATATATTGAATCTGAAACAGTAGAGCAGCGTAAACAGGCTTTAGAAGCCTATTTGCGTCAGCCCTATGGTAATGAGGTCGAGGGTAAATCACAGATTGTCACAGGCGAAGTAGCAGAGGCTATTGATGGTGCTTTGCCATCGCTTGTACGCATTTTCACAGGCTCAGACCAGATTGTTGTCTTCGAGCCTCAAGGCCCACAAGACGAAGCGTCTGCCAAGCAAGCCACAGACTATTGCAATTGGGTGTTCCATCGTGACAACGAAGGCGTAGCTATTCTGCACGACTGGTTTAAAGATGCTCTCTTGCAAAAGAACGGCATTGTTAAAGCTTTCTGGGAAGACAAAGAAGACATTACAAAAGAGCGTTACTTCAACTTGTCTGATGACGAGTTAGCAATGCTTATGTCTGATGAAACAATGGAAATTGTTGAGCAAGACACAGAAGAATTCCCCATCTTAGACCAAATGGGTCAGCCAGTATTTGACCAACTTGGTCAGCCAATGTTTAACGCTGTTCATAACATTGTTGTTCAGCAAAAGAAAATGGTTGGCAAGGTAACGATTGAGAATGTTCCTCCAGAGGAGTTCTTGATTAGCAAGAAGGCTAGGACTATTGCTGATAGCCCATTCGTTGCCCATCGCCAGATGTTGACTCGTAGTGACTTGATTGCTATGGGTTTTAACAAGAAGCAAGTTTTGAGTTTGCAGATGGACGATGCTCTTGCTTATACGCCAGAGCGAGTTGCTCGTTTCTCAGCAGGTGAGCAGCCTTACCAAGTTCAGACTGATGACCCTTCAATGCAAGAGATTGAAGTCTTTGAGTGCTATATCAAAACTGATATAGATGGAAAAGGCATTGCATCATTAGTCCAAGTGTTTTATGCAGGTAATGAGATTCTGCAAAACAAAAAAGGTAAGGAAATGATTGAGGAAGTGGACTATGTGCCATTCCACTCTATCTGCCCAATCCCAATTCCACACAAGTTCTTTGGTAACTCACTTGCAGACAGAACAACTGACTTGCAACTGATTAAGACTACTATCACTCGTCAGATGTTGGATAACTTGTATCTGACAAACAATGCAAGAGTGGTTGCTGTTGAAGGACAGGTAAACCTTGATGACTTGCTTACATCTACTGCTGGTGGTGTTATTCGTGCTAAGTCTCAAGGAGCTGTGCAACAACTTGTAGTGCAGAACGTAGCATCTCAGGCTTTCCCAATGCTTCAGTACTTGGATACAGTCCAATCTAAGCGTACAGGTGTGTCTGATGCCTCACAAGGGCTTGACCCATCTATCTTGCAGAACGTGACTGCTGCTGCGGTTGCCTCGATGCAACAAGCTGGTGCGGGCAAGATTGAATTGATGGCTCGTATCTTTGCTGAGACTGGTGTTAAGTCTCTGTTTAAAGGCATCTTGCATTTATTGTGCAAGTACCAAGACAAGCCTCGTCTAGTGCGTATGCGTGGCGAATTCGTAGAGTTTGACCCTCGCACATGGGCTAACCAATACGATGTTGCTATCAACGTAGGTTTGGGAGCAGGAAATCGCCAAGAACAGATGGCTATGTTGTCTATGATTGTTGCTAAACAAGAGCAATTGATTGGTCAGTATGGCCCTGCTAACCCTTATGTTTCGCCTGCTCAGTATCGTGAAACCCTTGGACGCATGGTTGAGATTGCTGGATTTAAAGATTCTGCACAATTCTATAAAGCGATTACACCAGAGCAAGACCAGATGCTCTCTAATCCTCCTCCACAACAGCAACAGATGCCTCCAGAAGTACAGGCATTGATGGCTAAGACACAGGCTGAGATTCAAGCTAACCAAGCCAAGGCTCAAGCTGATATGCAATTGCAACAACAGCAAATGCAGATTGACTCACAGATGGCACAGCAAAAGGCTGGTCTTGAGATGCAATTGTTGCGTGAGAAAGAAGCCGCTAAGTTGCAATTAGAGCGTGATAAACAACAAGCTTACTTTGCTATGAAGCAACAAGAGTTTGAAGCTGAAGCTCAATTGAAAGCGATGAAGATTGGTGCTGGTATTACTTCTAACGTAGAGATTAAAGGTTAATCATGGCTGTATCTGCACAACAAATTGTAGATTTTCTGCTTGCTAATCCAAACATGAGTGATGCAGATATTGCTTCTGCTATGGCTACTTATGGGGTAAGTCCTGCTGATATGGCAAAGGCGACTGGCTCTGATGAAGGTGAGATTGCTGCTCGTGTAGCCGCTACATTACCTCCAAATGAGGCTGTGTTGCTTGGAGATACATATGTTCAAGCCGTTAATACAGTTACTGGTTCTGGTGAAGACCAGCAGGTAGGAGGTATTGAAAGAGTAGTTACCTACAAGGCTGATGAAAACAAAGTTGGTGGTGATGTTAAGCAATTTTCTCCAGAGGGAAAATATGAGCAGACTACTAAGCAACAAGAAGTAGATGCGGCTAAAGACTTTGGTCAATTTCTATTGACAGCAGGAACAATGTTTGGTTTGCCAGCAGGTATTGGCGAAGCAGTTGGACTTGGAACTGGTGCGACTGCTAATGCAGTAGGTACTGGTTTATTGTCTAGTGGCTCTGCTGCTATAGGTGGTGCAGACTTAAAAGATATTGTTAAAGCTGGTGTAATTGGTGGTGGCGCTTCTTTGCTTGGCTCAACAATTAGTGACTTGGTAAAACCAACAGTTGACGCTTCTACATTAACTTCTGAAGAATTTAATGACCTGATTAACAAAGGTTTTACAGAAGACTTAAAAGCTGCTGGTGTTAAAAATGTTTCTGAATTCACAACTAATGTTGGTGGTAATGCTGGAACTTTTTATGACGCTGCTGGTAATCCAATAGTTGCCCCTACAGTTGCGCCTCCAGCTACAACACCAGTTTCTCCTACAGGCTCTGCCGACAATCTTGTTATCAATGCACCTAGACCAGTAGCGCCTCCAACTGTTCCTAGTTTATCAAGCGTCATTAGTGCTATTGGTACACAACTGCCAGATGCGGGTACTGTCAAAGTTGAAGATAAAAGAATACAAGATGAAAAATCTACTCCTGTAGTACCGCCTACTTCGACAGTCCCTGAACTAACTGTTACTGGTACAAAGCCTGTTATTACAGCACCAACTACACCAATTACTCCAATTGTCCCTACTGTTCCATTGGTGTTGCCAACAATCCCTCCAGCACCTCCTACGCCTCCTACACCTCCAGCACCTCCTCCAGATAAGACACCAAGCATTGCTGACGTTCTAAAGGTGATTGGTACTGTTGCGACTATTGGTGGTGTTGCAAATGCAGTAACTCCTACAAAAACAACATATCCAATTGTTCCTATTCCTCCAGAATGGACTCCTCCAACAACACAGCCTACTTCACCATATCAACCTTTAACTCCTATTGATTTTGGTAATCAAAACTTGTTGAAGGGAACACAATGGGAAAAGTTCCTTGACCCTAACTATGGCAAAGTTCCTACGCCAACCATGCCTACTGCGCCAGCATCAAACATGAGTTACAGTAACTTGATGGACATTTTGGGAAGCAAACAAGGTGCGCCTATGTCAGCAGGTAGTTTGAGCATTAACGATATTATTTCTGGAATACAAAACCAATATGGACAAACACCTCAAGGCTCAATGGGCCAAAAACCTGCTTAATGATGACTTTTTCAAAGAAGTCATAGATAATTTGAAAAAACAGCAGATTAGTGTAATAATTAACACAAATGTAGATGAATTAAGTAGGCGAGAAGACGCTTATCACTACATAAAGACAATTGAATTGATTACAGGACACTTAGAAGGCTTGGCCTCAGAAACTGTAATTAAAGAGAAAAAATGGAAGATTCTTTAGGGTTTATCCCTAGCCTCCGTCTAGAAGGTGTCTAGCGATTTTTGAGATGACAAATGGAAAACACCAACCCACAAGGGAGTGAAAGCCTAGATGTAAACCAAGCCGCTTCAGCGTTTGAAGGTCTGATGGGTGATTCTGACGAAGCCGAACAAGGCCAATCTGAGGAACAAACAGAAGAACTGCAAGCTTCTGATGAAGTTGAATATTCTGAGGAGGAATCCGAGGAAGAACAACCAAAGCCAAGATATAAAGTCAAGGCTGCTGGTGAGGAAGTTGAGGTCGAACTCGATGAACTTATCAAAGGTTACCAACAAGGTACGGACTACACTAAAAAGTCTCAGGCTCTAGCTGAACAACGTAAGGCAATTGAAGCTGAACGTCAACATTTAGAGTATGTGAAACAAGAGCGACAGGCATACGCCCAGAAGTTGCAAGCGTTGGATAGCTTCCTTACGCAGCAAAATCGGGGTGTGGACTTAGATGTTCTAAAGGAAACAGACCCTATTGGCTATGCCGTAGCGGTAGCTGAACAGAGTCAGCGTGAGAAACAGTTAGCAGTAGTGAGAGCCGAACAGCAACGCCTTGCCCAACAGCAACAAGCCGAGCATCAAGCTTCCCTGCAAAACCACTTGCGTCAAGAATCTGAGAAGTTAGTTAGTCTGATTCCTGAGTTGGCTACACCACAGGGTGATGCGGTTCGGAAACAAATCCGTGACTATGCGAAGTCTGTTGGTTGGACTGACCAAGAACTCAGTTCCGTGTATGACTCTCGTGCTGTGGTTTCTTTGTATAAAGCAATGAAGTATGAGCAACTTCAAAAGAGTAAGCCTGAGGTAACCAAGAAACTTCAAGCTGCTCCTAAGATGATGCGTTCTGGAACTTCTGCGCCTCCTACAAAGTCAACACAAGACAAACAGGTAATGCAACGACTGCGAGAAACTGGAAAAGTGACTGACGCAGCCCGAGCATTTGAACGATTCTTTTAAATTTGGAGTTTTAAAATGGCTACATATCAAACCTATACCGCTATCGGTCAGCGTGAAGACCTGTCTGATGTAATCTATAACATCAGCCCCACAGACACACCTTTCATGTCTTCCATTGGCAAGACAAAGGCTACTGCTGTTTATCACGAGTGGCAAACAGACAGCTTGGCTGCTGCTTCTTTGTCTAACTACGCAGTTGAGGGTGCAACAGCATCTGACGCTACTATGTCTCCAACAACACGTGTTGGTAACCGCACTCAGATTGCACAGAAAACTATCAAGATTTCTGGCACTTTGCAGTCAGTTGACAAAGCTGGTCGTAAGTCTGAAAAGGCTTACCAGTTGGCTAAAGCCTCTGCCGAAATCAAGCGTGACATGGAAACATCTTTGTTGAGCAACCAAGTTGCCTCCAATGGTGACTCTACTACTGCTCGTAAATTGGGTGGTCTGCAAGCATGGTTGGCTACCAATGGTGACTTTGGTTCTGGTGGTTCTGCTGGCGCGTCTGGCACTACTGCTCGTACCAACGGCACAAATCGCACTTTCACAGAAGACATCTTGAAGACTGTTATCAAGGAAGTTTACGCTTCTGGTGGCAATCCTAAAGTATTGATGGTTAATCCTGCACACAAGCAATTAGTTTCTGCTTTTGCTGGTATCGCTGCTCAACGCTTTATGGCCCCTTCAAATGCCCCCACTACAATCGTTGCGGCGGCAGATGTTTATCTCAGCGACTTCGGCACGATTTCTGTTGTCCCCAATCGTTTCATGACTTCTACCAACTCATGCGATGAGACAGCATTTGTGCTTGACCCTGATATGGCTGCTGTTGCTTACTTGCGTCCTTTCCAGACCAACGAGTTGGCTGTAACTGGCGACAATGAGTCAACACAGTTGTTGGCTGAGTACACATTGGAAGTGAAGAACGAAGCTGCTCACGGCATCATTGCTGACGTAACACCTTAATCTGGTGTAGCCTATAAAAATGCCTCAGAATTAAACCTCTGGGGCATTTTCTTTTCTAGTCAAACTGATAGAATTGAGTTATGCAAAACTTTAGACAAACTGCTGTTCATGCCGATGGTGATGGTGGCATCATTATTGAGACTCGCCAAGATATTTCTGACATTATTGAGCAGAATAAAAAAGAGTACAACTCTTATGACGAGCGAGCAAAATGGTCAGACGAATTGTTTGGGAATAAGGTTGCGTCAATTCCATTAACAGTTATTGATGAACTAAATAAACAAGGAATTATGCGAGGCTTTGCTGTTCTTGATGAAAAGCGATTCAAAGCATGGTTAAATGAGCGTGATAACCGAGTTTTTAGAACTCGAACAGGAGTGGTATGAGCCTCTCAACCTATTCAGACTTGCAGACCTCAGTAGCCAATTATTTGGCTAGGTCTGACTTGACTTCACAAATTCCAGACTTTATTACATTTGCTGAAAATCGCCTCCGTAGAGAGTTGCGTATTCGCCAGATGTTGAAGTCAGTAACAACTGCAACAGTAGCCAATGATTCTACTGTTGAGTTACCTGCTGACTTTTTGCAAGTGCGTGACTTTGTGGTGGTGACTAATCCTTTGACACCACTAAGCTATTCAAGCCCATCGTCATTGTCTAATGACCCAAGAGCATCTGAAGTTGGTGTTCCAAAGTCATACACTATTCTTGCAAACGACTTTCAAATGTCACCAGTACCAGATGCTGTTTACACAGTAAAACTGCTGTACTTTGCTGCGCCAGCATATCTCTCGTCTAGCAATACATCTAATGTATTTCTGACAACTGCACCCGATGCTTTGCTCTATGCGTCTTTGATTGAGGCCGAGCCTTATCTTATGAATGACGCACGAATCAATACATGGGGAACTATGTACGACAGAGCAATTGCATCTCTTGCCAAGTCTGACGAAGAAGGTCAGTATTCTGGCGTTCCTTTAGCAATGAAACTAACTCCAAGGTGAAACTATGGCAGAAATGAGTAACTATCTCGAAAATGCGCTGATTAACGGCACATTGCGAGCAACAACATACACAGCACCAACAACTGTGTATCTGGCACTTTATACGTCTGACCCTACAGATGCTGATACAGGTACTGAAGTATCTGGCACTAGCTATGCTCGTCAGTCAATTACTTTTGGTGCGCCTAGCAATGGTGCTTCTACCAATTCCGCTGCTATTGAGTTTCCTCAAGCTGGTGGCTCTTGGGGAACTGTTGCCTATGTCGGTATTCGTGATGCTTTGACAGGTGGAAACTTGTTGTATCACACACCACTAGACGCTTCTAAAACAATTGCTACAGGCGATGTGTTCCGCATTGCTGCTGGTTCATTGAGCGTTACTTTGGCGTGAGATGGCTGATTTACTGCCTCCATGGACTATTGATTCGCTTGACCAATTAAAGTCAAGCATTGATGACTTAACACTCACACTCGATAGTCCACTTTACGAAACATCAGTAACCCTATGGGATGCTTATGGGTCTGTGACTGCTTCTGCAAGCGTTACAGCCGATGCAACTAGGGTTCAGTATGGTTCTGGGGCAGTAAATGGAACAGCGACAGTAACAGCAGATGCGACTCGTATTCAATATGCGAGTGCAAGCATAGATTGTTCTGCAAGTGCTACTTGTGCAGGTATTCGTGTACAAAATGCTTCAGTAGGAATTGATGCAGTAGCGATTGTTACTGCTGATGCTATTAGGGTTCAGTTTGCAAGTGGTAGTGTTACTGCTAGTGCTGATGTAACTGCTAATGGTGGAATCATCAAGGATGGTGTTGCATCTATTACTTGCACAGCAGATGTTGTTGCAAATGGTGGCTTGGTTGCTGAAGGTGCGGCTAGTGTTACTGGCAATGCAACAGTAACTGCATCTGCTATCCGTGAGCAAAATGCTTCTGCTAGTGTTGACGCTACAGCAACTGTTACGGCTGAAGCAATTAAAGTTAGAGATGCGGTAGCTAGTATTGAGGCTACGGCTGATGTAACAGCACAAGCCAATGCGACATATGGAAATGTAATTGCGATTACTGCAATTGCTACGATTACTGCGAATGGCGTTATCCTTGGTGACAATTGGACACCTGTTGTCGTGGATGACAACACATGGACACCAGTAAGCAGAGACTCTAATACTTGGACTGTAGTTTCAAGAGATTCAAATACATGGACACCAGTTGCTGCTAATGACAACGATTGGACAATTCAGGCGCAAGGAAGTAACACATGGCTACGACAAAACTAACATTTGGTGAGTGGATGCCTGACCAACCTAGCGTTTCAGGTGCTTTAACTGACGCTAAGAATGTTGTATCTCAGGCTATTGGATATGGGCCATTTCCATCGCCTGTTACATTTTCTACATCTGCTGCATCTGAGGACTTAACTACTCTGTATGCTGCCAAACAACCAAATGGAGATACAGCATTATTTGCTGCTGGCTCTACAAAGATTTACACAGTAAGTGGTGTTGGTGCTATTACGCAAGTTAAGTCAGGCATGACAACTGGAACTAACGACAAGGTTCGTTTTACGCAGTTTGGCTCTACCATTATTTCAACTAACAATTCACAAAAGCTACAGTCTTGGACTTTAGGAACATCTACATCATTTGCTGATTTGTCTGCAACTGCGCCTGTAGCCAAGTACATTACTGTTGTTCGTGATTTTGTTGTTGTGGCTAATACATACGAATCTGCTGAACAAAAGCAATATCGTGTTCGCTGGTCAGCTATTAACAATGAAACAGACTGGACTGAGGACGTAAACACTCAATCTGATTATCAGGACATTCCTGATGGTGGACAGATTGTTGGCATCCGTGGTGGTGAGTTTGGACTTGTGTTCTTAGAGCGTGCTATCCATCGCATGAGCTATGTTGGAACTCCATTCATTTTCCAGTTTGACAATATCTCTCGTGGTAAGGGATGTATGGTATCTGGTTCAATTGCTCAGTACCAAGGTATTACATTCTTCCTGTCAGACGATGGTTTCTATATGTGTGATGGTCAAAATATCACACCTATTGGTGCAGAAAAGATTGACAGATACTTTATCGACAATGCTTCTGACTCTGATTATGGAACAATGTCTGCTGCTGTTGACCCAATCCGTAAACTTGTAATTTGGAACTATAAGACTATTTACGGAAATCGTAATGTCTTGATTTACAACTTCAAGACACAGAAGTGGACTTATGGCGATGCTGGTACTGATTACTTATCAGAAGCTTCCACATCATCTGTAACACTTGAGCAATTGGACAGTATTTCAGGCTCTATTGATGCTTTGACTACATCATTAGATTCACGTTTGTATGTTGGTGGCAAGTACTTCTTGGGTGGTACGTTAGGCGACAGAGTAATGACTTACACAGGTGCTAATCAGACAGGTGTAATTGCTACTGGTGACTTGGATATTGGTGCTAATTCTGTGGTGACTTTGGCTAGACCTATTGTTGACAATGGCTCTGCAACTGTTGCTATTGCATCTCGTACATTGCTAGACCAAGGTGTAACTTTTAATACTGCTGTAGCTGCAAGTTCAGAAAATCGTGTCCCATTGAGAAGTGCAGGACGCTATCACAGGTTAAAAATTACTCCGACTGGTTCTAGTTGGAAAAATGCCATTTCTGTGGATGTTGACGTAACACCTCAAGGAGTTCGTTGATGTTTAGAAGTCTTCCTACATTTGGTGGTGACCAGAGGGCTGTAGCTGAAGTTGTCCGTGGAATCATGGATGGAAAGACTAACAACACAGGCACGATTACTCTGGCGACTGGTGGTGCTACTACAACCACTTTGACAGACCGCAGGATTGGCCCAGATAGCGTTATTTTGTTTGCAGCTAGTACGTTTGAGGCATCAAGGTCTATTGTTCCTCGTGGTGCTTTCCAGAATGATGCTGACCAAACATTTGGTGCTGATAATACACCTACAGTAGTTGCATTTAATACAGTAGATTCTGCTTATGGATTTAGTCTTGCTTCTAATAAAGTAACGATTACTAATGCAGGTACATATAACGTCCAATTTAGCTTACAGTTTGCCAACATGGATACTCAAATCCATGAAGTAACTATTTGGTTAAGAAAAAATGGTACTGACATTACAGGAACTGGCAGCAAATATGCTGTTGTCAATAGTCATGGTGGTACTGATGGTTATTTGATTGCAGTAGCAAACTTCTTTATTGATGTTTCTGCTGGCGACTATATTGAACTTATTGCAGCTACAACATCTACTCAGGTTTATCTTGAGAGATATACAGCATCTACAAGTCCATACACAAGACCATCCATCCCATCAAGTGTGATTACTTTCACATTGGTTTCACCACTTCCAGAAATGTATGTAAGTTCTCAAGGACAAGGAACAGCAACAATTACGCATCTAGCCAATACAACTGCTGGAAAAACGTATAAATATGCTGTTATAGGTTGATTTTTAACAAAATTTGATTAAAATGGATTCCGTGGATGACCCATCATGGAATCCGAACTTTTAGGAGATTAGTTCCATGATATCAGACCCAAGTCAATTTGATTATTCAAAATTTACCCCAGCACAGCTAGAACTAATGTATGGCGGTCAAGAATCAGACTTTGAAAGGCTTAATTCTCTAAAGCCTAATTTAGAAAAAGCAATGTCGATTAAAGCTCCTTTGATGCCAACAGCACAACCATATGGTGCAGCAACCATGCCTGCTGGGTTTAATGTTGCTAATTTGCCAATGCCAGCAACTCAATCAGTAGCTACAGCAAATTCTCCATATACTGCAATGCAACCTTTGTTTGCTAATCAATTAACTGCTGGTGCGCCTACATCAAACCCTGCGCCTCCTGCAATGACGCAGACACCTGCGGCAACATCATCTGGAATTGACCCTGCTATTCAGCCATATTTAGGTTATGGATTGAGTGAAGCACAGCGTTTGTATCAAGCTGGTGGCCCACAGTATTATGGTGGCCCTACATTTGTTAGCCCATCTACTACTACTCAAACAGGATTACAGGCTTTAGAGGCTCGTGCTAAGTTGGGTAATCCTTTGTTGCAATCTGCTCAGAATCAACTGCAAAGTACAGTATCTGGTGAGTTTTTGGGTGGCAATCCATTCTTCCAAGGTGCATTTGCACCTGCTGCTAAAGCTGCTGAGAGCCAGTTTAAACAATCTTTGGGTGACATTGCTGGTAAGGCTAGTTTGGCAGGGCGTTATGGTTCTGGTGCAATGGGTTCATTGCAAGATAGAGCAACTGGTGCATTTAGTCAGTCATTGGCTAACACAGCAGGTCAATTGGCTTATCAGAACTATGATGCTGAACGTGCAAGACAGCAAGCCGCTACTTTGGCTTCTCCTGCTATGGCTAGTGCTGACTACCAAGACATTCAAAACTTGATTAACGCAGGTCAGATGCGTGAAGGCTACACAGGTCAGCAACAACAAGCTGACATTCAGCGTTTTAACTTCTTGCAAAATCAACCTCAAATTAACTTGCAGAATTACTTGTCTTCCATTTATGGAAACCCTATCAATAGGGCGCAACAGACTCAAGACACAAGCCCATCTGGGTTGCAAAATTTATTAGGTACTGCTGCTGTGCTTGGTGGTCTTGAGAAGAATACTGGATGGTTAAGTTCTGGATGGAACAAATTGTTTGGTACAGGCCCATAAGGAATAATCATGGCAGGACTATTAGACATTTTTGGAACAGGTGGGGCAGACACAATGGGTCTGCTTGGAATGTCTCCAGAAGACATTAAAAAGACTAAAGATGAAGCACAAGCACAGGCTTTGTATGCGCTTGCAGGTCGTTTGTTTCAAGGTGGTAAAGTAGCACCATCTATCTTGCAAGGTCTTCAGCAAGGTCAGCAAGCATATAAAGGTGCTATGCAAGCTAATTTGCAAGAGCAATTGCAAAATGCTCAGTTGCAAGATATGGTTCGTAAGAAGCAACAAGAGCAACAAGCTCAAGCTGAACAACAACGTATTCAAAACATTGTGCAGTCAGCATATCGTCCTGAGACTTTTGCTGAGACTCCATTGACTAACATGATGGGAAAAGAGATTGCTGGCCCTAATCAGCCACAACCTGCTGGTACTGGTTTGACTCCTCAAGTTATCAATCAATTGATGACTTCTGAACAGGGTCAAGCTAAATTAGCTCAGTTGTCTAAGCTAGTCCCAGAGATGCGCAAAGCTGGTCTTGGTGTTGAGCAAAAACAAGAAGATAATCCTTTCTTAGTATTTACTCAAGACGAAACAATCCCAAAAAACATTAAGACTTTGGCAGACCAATATGCTAAGAGTTGGGCAAGTGGTCGTTTAGACCCAGACTTGGCTGATAAGCGTGTTTCTGAGTTGGCTTCAATGGCTCAAAGGGCGCAAGATAAAGAAACAGCACAAGCTAACCTTAAGGCTCAACAAGAGCAAATGGCTGAGTTCCGTAGGCAAGGTCTTGCACAATCTGCTGAAGCTCGTGCATTGCAAGGAGAAATTGCAAAAGGTAACTTGGCTATTCGTACAGCAGAAGCAGAAGCTAAAGCTGAAGAACGTCAAAAACCAGTTACTGAGGCTAAAGAATCGCTTAAATTGATTGACCAAGCTGAAGCATTGCTTGATAAGGCTACAGGCTCTTTGACTGGTACTGCTGTTGATGTTGTTGCTGGTGCATTAGGTAAATCTACTGAAGGCGCACAAGCTGCATCTAAGCTGAAAGCAATTCAAGGTGCATTGGTTGCTAAGATGCCTAAGATGTCTGGCCCACAGTCTGATAAAGATGTTTTGCTTTATCGTGAAATGGCTGGTCAGGTTGGTGATTCAACATTGCCAGTTGAAACTCGTAAAGCTGCACTTGAAACAATCCGTCAGATTCAAGAGCGTTACGCAAAAGTTCCTGAAGGTTCTAGCAAATCTACGCCTGAAGCAGCAACGCCATTTAAGTTTTCTCCTGCAAAAGAAGACCGCTATCAACAATGGTTAAAACAGCAGACTAAGGGTTAATCATGGATGAACTAGAAGAATTTGAGTTCAGACGCAGATATGAGATGGAGAAGGCTTCATCTCCTAAACCCATTGCTCTTGCTGATGTGCCACTTGAAGCTGTAAAAAGTTTTGGGCCATCTGTTGCCAATATGGTTGGCGACATTTACCAAGCAGTCACAAGCCCTGTTCAAACAACTAAAGCAGTTTTAGACCTTGGTGCAGGTGCTTTGCAAAATGTTTTGCCAGAAAAACTGGTTCAAATGATTGGCGAGGACAAGCCAAGCCGTGAACTAGCTGCAAAAGTTGGTCAATACTATGTCAACCGATATGGTAGTGCAGAAGGCGCAAAACAAGCGATTGCAAAAGACCCAGCAGGGGTTATGGCTGACTTGTCTACTATTCTGACTGCTGGTGCTACATTGCCTACTCGTGTTGCACCTGCGTTAGCTACTGCTGCTCGTGCTGTTGACCCATTGATGCTATCTGCCAAAGCACTTGGTAAAACTGCTGAATTGGGTGGCGTTGCTACTAAGCAAGCACTAGGTTTAACTACTGGCGTAGGTGGCGAGCCTATTGCACAAGCCTACAAAGCTGGATTAGTTGGTGGTGAGGCTGGTGAGGCTGTTAAAGCAAATATGCGTGGCAATGTTGAGCAGACTGCTGTTCTTGATGCCGCCAAACAAAACATTGCTGAATTAGGTCGCCAGCGTCAGCAAGCATATCGTGCCAACATGGAAAACATTAAAGGCGATAAGTCTGTTCTTGATTTTTCTGGTATTGATAAAGCCTTGTCTGATGCTCAGTCTAAGGTTGTCTTTAAAGGAAAGATTAAGAATGAAGCGGCTGCACAGAAACTTGCTGAAGTTGAAAATAAGGTTGCTGAGTGGAAATCATTTGACCCTAAAGAGTTCCACACTCCAGAAGGTTTAGATGCTTTAAAACAAAGCATTGGTGAGACTTTAGAGAGTATCCCATTTGAATCTACACAGCAACGACTTGTTGTTGGCGAGGTGTATAACGCTGTTAAAAATGAGATTAACAAGCAAGCGCCTACATACGCCAAAACAATGAAGGCTTATGCTGATGCAAGTGAGCAAATCAAAGAGATTGAAAAAGCATTGTCTCTTGGCAAGAAAGCTTCTGTAGATACAGCAATGCGTAAATTGCAATCTTTGATGCGAAACAATGTCAATACAAACTATGGACAACGTTTGCGTTTGGCTCAAGAACTTGAGGCAGCAGGTGGCCGTCAATTGATGCCATCATTAGCTGGACAAGCATTGAATCAGATTACGCCTCGTGGTATTCAGGGTGCTACAAGTGTTCCTACTAGCTTAGGCGCATTTAGCCTTGGTGGTCTTCCATTGACTTTAGCTTATGGTGGCGTATCGTCACCAAGATTAGTTGGTGAAGCCGCTTATGGCGCAGGTCGTGTCGCTAAAGGTCTGCTTGATGTTCAGAACAAGTTACCAGCACTAGATTATCCAACAATGTTCAATCTGCTTTATCAAGCAAATCAACCCAAGGACTAAAACATGGCAAAGACAAAAATCAGCGAATGGAGTACAACTCCTGCAAGCAACACAGACATTGATGGCATTAACATTGCAGAGGGCTGTGCGCCATCTGGCATTAACGATGCTATTCGTGACTTGATGGCTCAAGTGCGTAGCTGGCAATCTGGTGCTACTGGTGACCCTTTTAATGGCCCTATTGGTACTACGCCAAGCACAGGTGCATTTACTACATTATCTGCTTCTAGCACTTTTACTTTATCTGGTTTAACAGCTTCTACTTCTTTAGCTTTGGATGCTAGTAAGAACGTAGTTTCTGTCACTAATACTGGTTCTGGTAATAACGTACTGGCAACATCTCCAACGCTTGTAACGCCCGCCCTTGGAACTCCATCAAGCGCAATCTTAACGAACGCTACAGGTCTTCCTATCTCCACAGGTGTATCAGGCTTAGGTACTGGTGTAGCAACGGCTCTAGCGGTTAATGTAGGCTCTGCTGGCGCACCTGTTGTCAATGGTGGTGCTTTGGGTACTCCCTCTAGCGGTACTGTAACTAACCTTACAGGTACAGCCTCTATAAACATCAATGGTACTGTTGGTGCTACTACTCCTACTACTGGTGCTTTTACTACAGTAGCCGCTTCTAGTTCTGTAACCCTCTCTGGAGGTACAGCCAATGGAGTAACCTATCTCAATGGTTCAAAGGTCTTGACAAGTGGCTCTGCGCTTACTTTTGATGGAACAAATGTCGGTTTAAGCGGTGCTATGTCTATTGGTGGTGCTTCGCTTTCCACTGGCATCAAATTGTTAATTCGTAGCGGTGCAACTGACAAAGCAGTCAGCATTGACAACGGAGCGAACTCAGGATTTATTGTTCAGTTTGCTTCTGGTTTGACAAGCGTTGGGAATGACTTCAATGCGCCACTTGCTTTCTTGCAAAACAACACAGAACAAATGCGCCTCACCTCAACAGGGTTGGGTATTGGTACAAGTTCGCCTTCTTTTAAACTTGACGTACAGAATTCAAGTAGCAGATTTCAAGTTAGAAATGGATTTGATACGGGTGGTACAAGTTCTGGAACAGGTTTGGTTTCTGTCAATACAGCCAACAGCGCATTGACCGACTTTAACTATCGTGCTACTCAACATTCTTTTGTTGTGGGGGCAAGTACCGCAACAGCAATGTTGCTCGACAGCGCAGGCAATCTAGGTCTTGGTGTTACACCGAGTGCTTGGGGAACGGGTGGAAACATACAACTTTCTACGCTGACGTTCGCTGGGAACGATTACTCAATCGGCAGCAACTACTACCAAAACAGCGGCAACAAATACAAATCAAATGGACCGGCGGCTTTGTATTCGTTTTACAACGGTGCTCACGCTTGGTATAACGCCCCCTCTGGCACAGCAGGAAACGCTATTTCCTTTACTCAGGCGGCTACACTTGCGGCTGATGGCTCTTACTATGTTGGATGCACGACTACACCTGATGGAACTTCTGGTGGTTCTGCTTTTTATACACAATCTGTTGGTCGTAGAACATTACGAGTTGCTTGTACAACATCTGGTGGCGCAGGTCTTGCTGAATTTGTAAACTCAAATGGACTTGTTGGCACGATTTCTACATCTGGAAGTACAACAACATACGGAACATCATCCGACTATCGCCTAAAAAACATAACTGGCGAAATAACGCCACAGGAATCTGGCGCATACATTGATGCTTTAAAACCTAAAAAAGGAACATGGAAGGCTGATGGTTCTGTGTTCATTGGTTTGATTGCGCACGAAGTGCAGGAAGCATCACGCACACCAGTAGCCACAGGCACTAAAGATGGCGATGAAATGCAAGCAATGGACTATTCAAGTGCTGAATTGATTGCTAATCTAATTGCAGAAGTAAAATCGTTGCGTCAGCGTGTTGCCACATTGGAGGCTCAATGAATCAAGCATTAGTCGCAGAATACTTTGACCACAAAGATGGTCATTTGTACTGGAAAAAAGTCATGCACCCTAACAAGCAATATCTTGTTGGTCAGGAAGTAGGCTCAATCCACAAAACTGGTTATCGTCATGTAACTTGGATGGGTAAGCCACACAAAGTTCACCGCTTAATTTTCTTGCTTGAGCATGGTTACTTGCCAAAAGAAATTGACCATATCAATGGTGACAGACAAGACAATCGCATTGAAAACTTGCGTGAAGCCACTAGAAGCGAAAACCAATACAACAAGGGTATGTGCAAAAACAATACTTCAGGCTTTCGTGGCGTGAGTTGGCACAATCACAGTAAGGCATGGCTTGTCAGGTTATGCGTTAATGGTAAATCCAAGATTATTGGGTACTTTAAAGACCTAGAACTTGCTGGTTTGGTTGCTGACGAAGCAAGAGCATTACATCATGGCAAATTTGCAAAACAATTTTGAAAGGTAAATTATGACTACGACTTATAACTGGGTAGTAACCCAAACTGATTACCAAACTGCTGATGGCTTCATCACCACAGCACACTGGACTGCCACAGCGGTAGATGGAGACTACACAGCCTCTATCTACTCAACAAGTTCATGGGCTTCTGGTACACCAACAATCCCTTATGCCTCCGTTACTGAAGCAGAAGTATTGAACTGGGTATGGGAATCAGTTGATAAACAAGCCACAGAAGATGCTCTGGCAGCTAATATTGCTTTGCAGAAGAATCCTACGCAAGCGTCAGGCACACCTTGGGCAACTGAATAAGTTAACAGGAAGCCACTACCTGAACTTAGTGGCACATTAGGAGAAACTCATGGGCGAGAAAAAAACAAACCCTGTGACAATCGATGGCGTAGAGTATCAATTTGAGGATATGACACCTGAACAGCAGACCTTGCTGAATCATGTTATTGACTTGGAGAGAAAACTCAATTCTGCTAAATTCAATGTTGACCAGCTTCAAGTAGGCCGTGACGCTTTTTTCACGATGCTTAAAACTTCACTTGAATCTGTAACTGATGTAACACCAAAAGAGTAAATCATGGAAGACCAAGTAACCCATTCACAAATCTATTCTAGGCTTCTTGCAGTTGAGCAGAAGGTCGATAGCATAGATAAGAACACAAAAGGTCTTGTAGAGGCTATTCATGCCTTAGATGGGGCTTTTAAGGTTCTTGGATGGGTTGCTTCTGCTGCTAAACCATTGTTATGGATTGGTGGCTTGATTATGGCGGCTGGTGCTGTTTGGCAGACTTGGGTGAAAAAATGATTGACTGGGCTGAGGCATTTATTGCAGCAGCCTGTGTTACTTGCTTTGTTATTTTTTGTACATACATGATTGTTTTGTGCTTTCCTTAATTTTGGCTGTATCTATTGAATACAGGTGTATTAAGTGGGTTTGGGTTGGAGATGTTTACAACCGAAGAACTTACTGTATTGAATGGAAAAAGGTTGAAAAGAGATGATTCCGTTAGACCCAATTGCTGCACTTGATGGCTTACAAAAAGCCATTGGGATGGTTAAGAAGGCTAGCAAGGTTGCAAATGACCTAGCTGGTTTGACACCAATGATTGGCAAGATGTTTGATGCCAAGAGTGCTGCAACTAAGGCGATGATTCAAGCCAAAAGTAAGGGCGGCTCTAACATGGGTGCGGCTCTTCAAATTGAGATGGCTCTTGATGAGGCTAAGAGGTTTGAAGAAGAATTGAAGATGTTGTTCCAAGCTACTGGTCGAGCAGATGTATGGCAAAAGATTAAGGCTAGACAAGCAGAGATGGACTTGGCTGATGCTAAAGAGATTAGCGCACTCAAGGCTATGGAAAAAAAACAGAAGCAAGAGGAGCAGGAGCAGCTAGAGATGATTCTTCTAATTGGAGGAATTGCCCTCGTTCTGCTTCTCGTTGGTATCGGCATAAATGAGATGATGGATTTTTGTCAGACAACTAAACGCTGTGGTCGATGAATGAATATCAGAAACAATTTGACCAGTTTCTCAAGATATTCGTGCGTTTATGTGTCGCATGGTGGGTACTTGGATTTCTCAAGTTTTTACCTAACGACTTGTCAGACAAGATAGTAAATAAATTTCTAGCTTACTTGGGACTAGGATGAAAATAACTACCTATCAAGCCAATGCAAAGATGCTGTGGGAGGCTCAAAGAGTGATACATAAGCAAAACATGGAGCATCTTGCAGAGCTAAACCGACAAGCTGAGTTACAAAAGAAAGCCTACGAAATTAAAATAAATTGGGTTAAGCCTAATTCTGTGGACACAATGGCATGAAATACTTATTGCTTCTGTTGTTACTTGCTGGTTGCGAAGACAGGTATCGCTATCCATGTCAAAACCCTGATAACTTTGCTTTAGAGCAATGCCAAAAGCCTAAGTGCTTGTTCACTCAAATGTGTCCAGAATACTTAGTTGCACCAATCTTGGAGAAAAAAATCAATGACGTACAGCCAGAAGCAAAATCTAACCCCTGACGAAATCGAGGTAAGAATCTGGGGATTCGTAGTCATTGCTGTGACTTTGATTCTGTGTTTCATCGTTGTAGCTTTGCTCTACTCTGTCACCTTTGTGACACAGCCAATCAAGAGCATGGCCCCGATTGACCAAGCCTACACCAAGATGCTGAACGACATTGTTCTGCTCATCGTTGGTGGCATTGGTGGGGTTATGTCTAAACGAGCAGTAGCGGCTGGTTCTAAGGCTCTAGGTGCGCCTAATCCTCCGATGCAACCTATGTGCTATGGAAATAACCAGTCCTATGGCTCATCTTATGCGTCTACGCAATCTGCGTATGGTTTGCCTAGTCAACCATTCGGTGCTATGCCTGTCTGGGCTAATCCAGAACTAGATGAATCATGGACTCCTCCTCCTCCTCCTAGTACGCCTCCAGAGCATTTGGAAGCTGACCATGAGCGTGAGGAAATTGCACAAGCAAGAAAAGAGGCTGACTAATGTTTGGCATACCACTCCCTTGGCTTATCGTTGGATTATTGGTATCTCTTTTTGGTACATACCGAGGAGGCTATCATTTCGGATGGCACGATAGAGATGCTGAGATGCAGATAGCTATTGCTAAAAAGAACGAGGAAGCTAGAGAGTTAGAAAAGAACATGAGTTCTAAACTTGCTGACCAAGAAACTAAACTGAGAAAGGCACAAGATGACATTGCTAAAAAACAGTCTGCTATGCACGAACTTGCTCGTACTGGCAGGATGCGCCTCCCAACCGCCAGTTGTCCACAAGCCAGCCCAAGTGCCTCCACTCCCGCAGGAAATAGCACCGATGCAAGCGAACTTGAGCGACAGACTATTGCAACTCTTATCGACATCGCAGCCGAAGGAGACAAAGCAATCCTCAAACTCAACTCCTGTGTCGCAGCCTACAACGAAGTAAGGAGTTTAGTAAATGGTCAGTAAAGAACACCTGCAAAAGATGCACATTGGTGAGCAATGGGTAGATGCTTTAAATGAGACTTTCCAGCGTTTTAATATTCTTACACCAAACCAACAAGCATCATTTATTGGTCAGGCAGGGCATGAAAGTGGCAACTTTAGGATGCTTGAGGAGAACTTAAACTATCGTGCTGAAACCTTGATGAAGGTATGGCCTAAACGCTTTCCTACATTAGAATTTGCTAAACAGTACGAAAAAAATCCTAAAAAGATAGCTAATTCTGTTTATGCCAATCGTATGGGTAACAGAGATGAAGCGTCTGGTGACGGATTCCGTTTCCGAGGCAGAGGACTTTTTCAGCTTACTGGTCATGCAGGGTATTTCCATGCAGGGCAAGCCTTGGGTGAGGATTTTGTTATGCAACCTGAATTAGTAGCTACGCCTAAGTACGCTGCTATGACTGCTGGATGGTTCTGGGATACGCATAAGCTTAATCAATACGCAGATAGAACAGACTATTTGATGATGACAAAAAAGATTAACGGAGGCACGATAGGATTAGACGATAGGATTCGTCATATCAATCATGCCTTGGACATATTAAATGGCTAACATACCAACTCAACAAGATGCAGAACTGTTCGCACAAAGTGTCAAAAAATGGCAACAGGTGCTGTCTCTTGGTGATTGGAGGATTGAAAAAGGCATAAAGCCAGCCAAAGGTGCAATGGCATCTGTTGAATTTACTGATAACGCTAGACTTGCTGTTTATCGATTAGGTGATTTTGGTGCAGAGAAAATCACAAAAGAATCTCTTGATAAGACTGCACTTCACGAGTTACTGCACATATTTCTACACGATTTAATGGCAGTAGCAACAGACCCTAAGTCATCAGACGATGACATTGAGATGCAAGAGCATAGGGTCATTAACTTGCTAGAAAACCTATTGACCAAGGATTCCAATGGGCGCACATAACGAAGCTTGTAGTGACACTCAGTTTATCAAGCTATGGGGTGAACTTCAGTCAGCCTCTGCATTGGCAAAACATCTAGGAATCCACACAAGAGCAGTCTTCTTGCGTAGAAGATGGATTGAAGACCATTACAAGATTACGCTAGGTGCTAATGACCATCGTGGTGAAAAGTACAGCAAGCGTCCTAAATCCTATTCTCCTCTAAAGCAAATAGAACTCGGAATAGAGGACGGAGTAGTCTTGGTGTTCTCAGATGCCCACTTCATTCCACAACAGCGCACAACGGCATTTAAAGGGCTTCTATGGGCTATTCAAGAGTTCAAGCCCAAAGCCATTATTTGTAATGGTGACGCGTTTGATGGTGCATCTATCTCTAGGCACGATGCTTCTGACCAACCACAGACTTCTGTCATTCAAGAACTAAAGGCTTGTCAGGCTATGCTTGGTGAGATTGAGGAAGCAGCCAAGGAAGAAAGACACAATGTAAAGCTTATCTTTACATATGGAAATCACGATGCTCGTTTTGCCTCTCGTTTGGCTAACCATGCTCCACAGTTTAGAGATGTGCAGGGATTTAAGTTGCCAGACCATATTCCTGATTGGGAGTTCTGTTGGGCTTGTTGGCCTACAGACCAAGTGATTGTGAAGCACCGATACAAAGGTGGTATTCACGCAACTCACAACAATACTGTTAACGCTGGTGTATCCATCGTAACTGGACACCTACACTCTCTCAAGGTTACGCCATTCTCTGACTACAACGGAAACCGCTATGGTGTAGATACAGGCACACTAGCAGAGCCAGATGGCCCACAGTTCACTTATGGAGAACTAAACCCTACCAACCATCGTTCAGGCTTTGCTGTGCTGAACTTCTTTAATGGTAAGTTGCTATGGCCTGAGTTAGTCCACAAGTTTGACGAAGGACTTGTAGAGTTCCGTGGCGAAGTCATTGATGTGAGTGCATTTTGAGTGCTCTTGTAAGAACAATTTACATCAAAACAACATGAGTGCTTGGTTAATTATCCTTACAGGGGCAATTTACGCTTACATTGCTGGTGAGCAACTTTGGAAAGATAACCCACACATGGCTATTGTGTACGCAGGGTACGCATTTTCAAATGTGGGTCTTTACTTACTCGCCAAGTGATTTCACAAACAATCCGTTTGGCAAAAGCGTACCCCTACGATTCTTTATCTGGTCGTATGCTACTTCCATACATTCTACCAAACTTATGTCTTGTAGAGCGCAGTAATTAACCAGACATACCATAACATCGCCAACAGCATCAACCACTTCATCACGGTCTTTTTTAATCGTGGCATCTGCTAATTCTCCTAGTTCAGACATGGCTTTAAGAAGCTGAGTTTCTGGAGTGCTATTAGGAATAATCTTACGAGCCTCGGCCCATTGAATTATTCGCATTTCTACATTTGCGTATGACATTTCTATCCTTTCTGATTTGCAAAGTCGTACCACATGACATAAAAGTCTTTGAGGAAATCAAGACCAGTACCTAATTTTTTACAATTACCAAATGTCGGTACTTGGAAAATATCTCCGACAGTTGTGTGTTCTGTATCTGTGTTACCAATAATGATAATCACAGTAAATTTAGGAACTTGTGCAAAAGCTCTAAGTAGTAGCTCTTGGCCTTTGGCTATTTTCTCGTTTGGCTTTTTCCATTCACCGATTAAGAAATAGCCTCGTCTTTCGCAAATCATGTCTATGTTGCTAGGCAAGAAATGCGAGTTACTAGGAATCAACCCTGCGAAATCTCGGAAGTCTGTATGACTTGCCAGAGAGTTTCGCATTTGATTGGGTGGGCTACTCATGTTCGTCCGCTATTTCTAGCCACTTTCGCCCATAAATGGTGAAACCTACTCGCTGCGTCTGTGTTGCATCCACCGAGAACTCCCAGTAGCACAGCATCCGCTTTTGGTTTCGTAAACTTAAAAAGGTGCGTCCTCAAAGTCATCTCTTGATAAACGCTTTACAGGTGCTTTAGCTTCCTTCTGGTCTTTGGCTTTGATAGACAAGGACATAAATTTAGAGCCGTCCTTGCCTTCTTTAATCCATGCGCTAATCCAGAAATCTACGCCCTCTACATTAAGTGACCCTTTGTAGTGAGGAAACTTCTCATCATCTCTGCGGTCGTTCTTCCACAACGCACCACGATTTTCATTGTTATATTCCATATTAACCTTTCGCTTTCTTAATTGCGCTTCTTACATTACTTGGCATCAAAGTCCATAGAGCGACTTTTTGGTCAGCCTCTAAGTTCTCTTTCTCCAACCTAACCCAAGCTTCCTTTGGGTCTTTCTCACAAATAGCAATTAGTTCAACTGCTAATTCGTCAAGATACCTTAATATTTCAATAGGTAATTCATCTTTAATGCCTTGTGCTGGCGTGATGATTACAGCTTCCTTGATAGGCGCAGATGAATCCAGAGCGTCATGCTCAACGATTTCCATAGCTGTCATCCAAAGATACCTGCGCTGGTATGTCTCTACTGCACCAAGATTTTGGATAGCGTGTGCGCCTTTTAAATTGGCTTCTACCATTGGTGATGTAATGACAATGTTAGTACCATCGTCAACGTCTGTGATTGTAAGACTTGCATAGTCTGTGTCGTATGAGATAACTCCACACAATCCTATGCTATGGAAAATCTCATTGATTTGAGGCAGAAAGTCGCCCAGTTCAAAATATTGGTAGCCAGCGAACTTGTTGTGTCCTGACTTCTTTAGCTGCATAGATTGCAAAGCCATCCGAGCGTTCATTAACTTTAAATGTACCATTTCATTCTTCCTTTAAATATTCTTTAATCATTGCTTCTTTGTCTTCATCGTAAAGGTCTTCAAACTCTACGAAGTGATTTTCTGAACAACAAGAGCCATAGGTCTTAGGTTCAGTACAGTAAACACAATACAAGCCGTTTGATAAGTCCTTGATTGCGTCTTCTCTGGTCATTGGATTCTGCCAATCTGTTTAGCAACTAACCACTTGTCACCAAGTTTAAGAACTGCTCTAACCCACTTACGTTGGTTGTATTGATTGACTTCTTGTGGCACTAAACTGTTGTTGTACAGTTGACGAGCCTTGCGTCTTAATTGTTCTGTGTTCATGCCTCCCTCGCTTTCAACATTGCGTCTGCCATCTCGTAGGCGGCAAAAGCAAGCTCATCATCTTGCACCGACTGTGGCAAATTACCGCTTGCAAACATGCCTTGCATAGCCTTAGACGCAAAATAGTCACGCAAAGTCATGCCACGAGAATTTGTATCTTGGTCTTCAATGTACACACTTTGAATTGGAAAAGCTGATTCATTTTTCATGGTCAACCTCTCCATGCCAACATTACACCGATACCGCCAAAGATGATGACAGCGAGTGTCCATTCAATTAACTTTTCTTTCATTTGCTTTTCCTTAAAAGTACCCTCACGATTTGTTTGGGCTGACTGGAGTATAGCAAACTAAACAGGTAGAGCAACAACTATTTACTAAGTAATTTCCCTAGTGTTGTATTTTGTTAACTAAGCTATACTCAAAACATGGACAAACAAACTGCTATCACACTCGCTGGCTCACAAAGTGAGCTTGCTAGAATCCTCGGGATAAAAAGGGCTGCCGTCTGGCATTGGAAGAAAATTCCTCCCTTACGCATCTATCAACTAAAAGAACTTAAACCAGAGTGGTTCAAATGACACAAGAACGAGTAATCAAAGCCTTGCAAAATGGCCCATTGACTTCACATGAAGTTGCTAACCTGACTGGTATGCCACAAGCTACAGTCCTGTCAACAGCCAAGAAACTGCGTAGCCAAGGTAAGCTGACCACAAAGATTGTCAAGGTTGGACGCTATAACGTAGCACAGTACACATTGCACGATGACTTGATTGAAAACAAACCTGTGCTGCCAGATGAGGAAACTCGTTGCAAGCTGAATCCTTTTGACTTGCGAAACGCTAAAGGCATATTTACGAAATCTGAGTATGCTGTGATGAAACAACAGGCAACTCGTTTGTTTGGCAAAGATTTATCAAAAGGTATTTCTAATCATCAAAGTATTTGATATAATGTTTTGAAACACGGCTAGGTTGGACTAATTACCCAACCGAAAAGAGTTATCCCCTCTCCTGCCGCAGTTTCTTTTTAGGGGTGTTTAAAAGGCGGATATGCACTACTATTCTTTTCATGTGAGTGACTACATTCACGACACGGCTCATTTGTCAATCTATGAAGACTTGGCATTTAGGCGATTGTTAGACTTGTACTACACAAGTGAAAAACCTATCCCAAACAAAACCCAAGAGGTTTCCAGACGGATAAGAATGTCTGGTCATTCTGATGCTGTTCAAACAGTTCTTGAAGAATTCTTCATGTTTGACATTGCTAATGATTGCTGGTTTCACAAAAGATGCGATGAGACTATTTCAGCTTATCAAGCCAAAGCAGAGCGCAATCGTGCTGTTGGTAAGCTAGGTGGAAGACCTAAGTCAAACCCAGATGCTATCCCACAAGAAACCCAAATGGTTTCCAAAGATAACCCTAACCATAAACCAATAACCAATAACCATAAACCAATAGATAAAAACAAGCGAGGCTCACGCCTCTCTCCAGATTTTTGTTTACCAATTGAATGGAGGGATTTCTGCGTTCAAGAGCGGAAAGAACTTCACCCTACTCAAACATTCGATAAGTTCAAGGACTACTGGATAGCCCAAGCAGGTCAGAAAGGAGTGAAGCTGGACTGGTTTGCTACATGGCGTAATTGGGTACGCAACACAAACGCACCTAAACAAAATCCTGCTGACATTGTGAGGCTCACAGTTCCAGCGTCAAATGAACCTGACCCTGCATTGCTAAAAATTAAGCAGGATGAAAAAGTAACTCGTCCTCCAACACCTGAAGAACGAGCAATCCTTAACGCCTACAGGAGAAAAGCATGACCGATGAAGGTTGGAAAGTTTTTACTGAACTATTGGAAATTCTTAAAGACAGATTTGATGACCAAGAAAAACGCATTAAACATCTTGAAAAACAAATTGAAATATTAAGCGAATTAAAACAATTTAGTCATTTGCTTG
>JACCDO010609865.1_pt1 | contig 33343 bp, 45 predicted proteins | sample 7446101 | NCBI WGS metagenome assembly JACCDO01 (sample SAMN15323440, study PRJNA562643) | freshwater metagenome | isolation source: river surface water | place: USA:Blue River Watershed | collected 2017-08-16 | reverse complement strand
ATATAGATGTTAAACAAAAATATGAAGAATGGTTAATAAATTTTATTTTTAATGGATTTACCGATAAAGAAAAAAAAGACTATCTACTTCTATATAAAAATATAGATATTATGTGTGGAACATTCAAACCTGGAACATGTAATATAGGGTCAGAAGTTATGGTAAAATATAATAATAAATGGGAAATTGCAAAAATTTATGATAAATATAAATCTCACGGCAAAGGAAATGATAATATTATGGTATATTATAAATTAGTAAAAGATGAAATAGAATTTGAAGCAACTGGAAGAGATTTTCATCCAAAATATATTGAAAATAGAAATTTTGATGGAATAAAAGATAATTTAGAAATTTTAGAAAAAGTATTAATTAAATTAGATATTATAAAAGATAAAAATAAAATTAATAGTGTATTTAATATAGATAGATTAGATATTTTAAATATTGAAAATATAAAAAATAGATATAATGTAATAATTCCAAAAAATTTAAATAAATGTAAAATAATTATTTGCGATAATAATTTTACATTTGAAAATGAATACACAACCATTAAAACTAATGTAACAAAATTAAATAATATAGAAATTCATGGATTTTACGACAATGATAATTTCTATTTTGTATCATCGAATAATAACGAATTATTTAATATATTATTGGATAAATATAAAAATTGTATAAAAAATATTATGAATTTAGAATTTAATTTATATTATTATAATTTATCAAATTCATTTAGTAATATACAAAAATATTATAGTTATTACATGCATGATTTAATATTTATAAATAAAAATGATTATACAGATAAAATCGGAACAATTTCTAAAATAAGAAGAACATTTGTAGGAAAAATAATTGAAAAAGATAAATCATATTTTATTGTTAATATTGGGAATAATAATATTAAAATAGAGAAATCTATTGAATATAAAATAAATGATTATATTAAAATAAAACCAAATATTATGATTGATAATACTCCTAATCCAATTAATCCATACATAGTAGTGGGACCTGTTGAATATATGGATGAAGAAATAGAAATCGCTAATTATAATTATATAAATAATTCAATAAATTATAATGTGTTTAATAACAAAATATGGATTTTCAATGATAAAATAATTGATTATGAAAATGTAGGAAATAAAGTCTGTTTAATATGAATTGGACTATCTTTACCAAGAATATTATATATTTTTGATGAATCGAGTATAATTGATTTAATTTTATTTTTATCTTCTTTTACTATACATACATGTTGGCATCCCCCATTTTTACATGGATAACAATTTTTTTCAGAAACTTTTAATATATTCATATATAATTATTATAAATATATTAATTAGTGTTATTTATTTTTATTAATTAACATTTCATTGCTATTTTTACTGCGCTATTCTTATAAAATTTTCTAGCAAATAGTGCATTGCTATCACAAATTTCTTTTACATTTAAATCTTTTACTCTAATTTTTATAGGATGTGATGCGTCCTTTTCCCATTTTGTATAAGTTGCTACATGATTCTTTATATGTTTTTTAAATAATTTATCGCTTAATGTTGTAACAAAAAAATATATTGGGTAAATTTCATCTGGACAATGATTATTAATATCATAATAAATATCTCTTAAATCTTCAAACTTATCTTCTATTTTTATGAATTTTTTTGCTGAATAAAGATTCAATATCATCCACTGGTCATTATAGTAGTAATCTTTAATATTCTTAATATTTATAATAGAACGGTTATCATTAAATAATTTGTTATATACATACTCAAATGTATGTAATGGTATACATTCTCCAGATAATAAAACAAAAAATTTATTATTTTTATTCTTTAGAGCTTCCTCTATCATATTTTTAAATGCAGATACAAGTGATTCTCCACACCATTTTGTATCGATTGTTTTTATTTTGTTTTTTGATATATACTTAGGTATTAATTTACCAGAAGTATCTTCAAATTTTATATGTGAATATATATTATATAAAGAAGGATCGATATTTTCAAAAAAATCAGACCAAATTTTTTGATGTGTAAATTTTTTTGTTAATAAAAATAAAAACGCAATTGACATTTATTATAATAAATATTTTATATTTTATTAAAAAAAAAATATTTGCTACTAATAAAATGACAGATTTTGTAACTAGTGCGGTACCTCCACTAATTCCCGGTGATTCAACATTTTCAGACACTGCTGTAACTGGAAGTCTAAGTGTAGTTGGCAAAACCTACAAATATGATGGAACTAATACAACAAATCCTCTAGATGTTCCTGTATTTTCGGTAGGCCCTGACGCAAAAATTGGTCTATTTGGTGCTACTCCCGTGACTAAACCAACTGCTGGTGCATCTGCTACCTTCCAAGGAACAGCTGGAGGTTCCACTATTGGAACTCTTGACACATTTGGTGGATATACTATTGGACAAGTAGTAAAAGCTTTACAAGATGTTGGTATTCTAGGCTAAAACCAACAATAGTAATTCAAAATCTCCTACATATTTCCATTCATTTATCACAACAAAATAGAATATTACTTCTGTAAAAAATCCTAAAAACATTAGTATAAATAATAATAAATCATTTTTATTTATAGTAATTCTTTTGTAAATTATGTAGAATATATTTATTACTATTAGAATAATAAGAACATATAAATATGGAAACAATTCATTAGTTAATAAATCATAATTATAAGAATTTCTATTTTGTTCATGTATATTTGCACTGTAATATATATATTTTACATATTCTGATTTTAAATAATTATGTATATTTTCTTTAAATGTTTCATCTTTTTTGCATAATGATATAAATATACCTAATTTTTCTACTATTATTATATTAAACTGTTTACTAACCACAAACCAAAAAAATGATATAATTGCTATGAAAAATGTAATTATGTTAAATAGATTGAGTAAAATTTCCACTGTCATTTTTTATTTTAACAACAATAAGTTAGTGATAATTAATTTATTATTTTATTTTATTTAATAAATGGGAAACATTATAGATAAAATAATTATGTTTATAAATGAACAAACAGCATCTACTCCACAGTATAAAACAATAATAATAATTCCATCAAAAACAATAAGAATAACATCTCCAGCAACAACTTCTCCTATTATTACTTCCCCTCTTGTAACTTCTCCTGTAATTACGTCCCCTGTAGAAACTTCTCCTCCTTCAATAAAAACATATAGTGATTTTTTAATAACAACTAGAAAAGTTTCACAAAATGAATGGAATGATATAGTAAATGATGCAAAAAAGAATAATTATTTTACTTCTATATCTTATATAGATTATTTAAATAACAATTATGATAATAATCAAATTTTCTATAAACAAGTGCAAAATTATCCTCCTATTTTAAATGTAGGAACAGTTAATTCAATAAATGAAGATTCTGAATTATTATTTTCAGATGCTGATTTACTTGGTTCAACATATGACATAGATGGAGATAAATTAAATATATTAAATATAAGAAGCAATGAAGGAAAAATAACTTTACGATAATAAAACTAATTTACCAAGAATTTTATTAAATTCTGTAATTATAATTGTATCATTTATAAAATTTAATAAATATTTATCATAGTAGTAGTAATAACATATACTTGTATCGTTATCTTGTAGATATATATATTCTTTATCTGCATTTATATAATTAACAATAGGATATTGTTTAAGTAAATAGCATACTTGTTCAATTATATTTGCATTGTTAGTAATTATATTTAGTTTCATATTTAAAATATTCCAAAATGCATGTATCATTTATAAGTTAAATAAAAAAAAAACATAAAAAAAAACAGACTAATTTACGTTGATTGTTCTGTTATATAATGACTGATTTAGAACAAAATTATAATATAATTGATAAATTAATTAATGATTTTTTAAAAACCATAGACATAGAAGAAACTATTAAAAATGAAGAAAATAATGATGAAAATGATGAAGAAATTATATACACTGTACCTAACAATAATAGAACAAAAAAATATAAAGCACCAATTGGAACAACTATTTCTCCCTTTATGAAATGTCCAGTAAATACTTTATATATTGAGAATATAAATTTAGAAGAATTAGAATATTTCAAAAAATTTAAAGGATTTATTGAAATAAAAGTAGTTGTGTATTATTCTTTTATTACATTTGATACAGTTGAAAATGCAACAAATGCTTTAAATAGTGCTATTAAAGTATTTAACTGTGAAATATCTTATGCAAATTCTCCAACAATTAGCACAACTAATAAAAAATACAAATATACTAAATATAAATCATCAAAATCTTCAGACAAATATAAACATTTTTAATTCTTTATGAATTAGTAAATGTCCATACTGCTCCTATATTTGTATCATCTGATGGACCACCTACTGCTATTGTACTTTTATCTTTTGATAAACAAGCCGAAAATGTATCAAATCCTTGATTAGATGCCCCTGAATTACCTAATCCAACAAGCTTTGAACTAAATGTCCATGCTCCGTCAATTAATTTATAAATCCAGGTTGCGCCTATACCCCCATTATCATCTGGCCCAGATGATATTAACTGAGTTCCATCTCCACTTAAATACACACTTGAACCTTGTTTTGCATTACCAAGTGCTTTTGTTCCAACTAATTTTGAACCTTGTTGAGACCAAATTCCACCAGTTCTTGTAAAAATCCAGGTTGCTCCTTTGTTAGAATTATCATTTTGTCCTCCAACTGCTAATGTATTACCATCTGAATTAAGACATAAAGCATATCCAAATAATGAATTTCCTGACATACCACTTCCAACTAATTTTGAACCTTGTTGAGACCATATTCCTCCAGTTCTTGTAAATACCCATACAGCACCAATTCCATCATTATCATCAGAACCGCCAATTGCTATGGTATTTCCGTCAGAACTTAAAGATATACCTGCTCCTTGTATAGAAGCTCCGCTATATCCAACCCCAATTAAATTATCTTGTATGCTCCATACTCCATTTGTTCTTGTAAATATAGATGTTCTTCCCATGGCATCTACGTCATTACTATAACTAATATCTCCAGCAGCTAATGTATTTCCATCTGATGATAATCTAACACAATATCCTAAATCCTGTGAGGTATTCACAGTTAATTTTGAACCTTGCTGTGTCCATGATGTTCCAGTTCTTGTAAAAATCCATACAGCACCCTTCACATTATCGTCGTATGCCCCAACAGCTAATGTAGTTCCATCATCATCAAGTGAAACTGAAAATCCTTGCCCAGAATTTCCACTAAATCCAGAACCAATTAACTTTAAACCTTGTTGAGACCAAATTCCTCCAGTTCTTGTAAAAATCCATGTTGCCCCTCTGTTAGCATTATCTCCAGAACCACCTATTGCTAACATATTTCCATCTGAAGTTAAAGAAACACAATTTCCTTGATTAATTGCTGTTCCGCTATATCCAGACCCAACTAATTTAAATTCTTGTTGATAATAATTATCTAACAACCCATATTTAACTAAAACTTTAACAATTTCATGAACAGAATAATCTTCTACAGTCTGTTGTTCAACTAAATTTCCAAAAAATCCTAATTGTGTTTGATCAATTGTTGTTGAATTTAATTTAACAGACCCATTAAATAGGCCACTTGAATTTTGAGTATCTCCAGGTATTAACGGAGGAACAGAATTACTATACATTTAATATAATATAATATTTTTATTTTTTTATTTTTTTATTACTCTTATTGAACAATCTAGATTTTTATTATTTCTCAGCACAACATGCAATTTATATTTTTCATCATATTCTATAATTCCATTGTATTCTGTTGTATTTACAACAAATTCATTTAGTATTTTATTCATTTTTATAATTCCAGCATTTTCAATAATTCCTCTTGAATTTATATGAACTTCTTTTAATTTTTTTTTTAATGTAATTACCTGTTGTAATCTTTCCGATAAATTTCTAAATTCAGATTTATTTTTCATTAAAATAGTGATTATTATAAATTAGGGTTATTTATAAATTAGCAAATGTCCATACTGCACCTCTACCAAGATTGTCTTCAGCGCCACCTACTGCTATTGTACTTTTATCTTTTGATAAACAACTAGAAAATGTATCATATCCTTGACTAGATGCTCCTGAATTACCTATTCCAACAAGTTTTGAACTAAATTGTGTCCATACTCCATCAACTAATTTATAAACCCAAGTTGCGCCTCTACCTCCATTGTCATCTAGACCAGATGAAATAATTTGTGTTCCATCTCCGCTTATATAAACACTTGATCCTTGTTTTGCATTTCCTATTGCACCAGTTCCTACTAATTTTAAACCTTGTTGAGACCAAATTCCCCCAGTTCTTGTGAAAATCCAGGTTGCTCCAATATTAGAATCATCATTTTGTCCACCAGCAACTAATATATTACCGTCTGAATTAAGGCACAATGAATATCCAAACGATGGGGTTCCAGATATATCACTTCCAATTAATTTTGAACCTTGTTGAGACCATATTCCTCCTGTTCGTGTAAATATCCATATAGCACCAATATTACCATTATCTCCAGAGCCACCTACTGCTAATGTATTTCCGTCAGAACTTAGAGATAACCCTGCTCCTTGTATAGAAGTTCCGCTATATCCAGTTCCTATTAGATTATCTTGTATACTCCATGCTCCATTTGTTCTTGTAAATATAGATGTTCTCCCTACTACCCCAACTCCATTATTATAATCAAGATCTCCTGCAGCTAATGTATTTCCATCTGATGATAATCTAACACAATATGCTAAACTTGCAGAACTATTGACAGTTAATTTTGAACCTTGTTGTGTCCACGATGTTCCAGTTCTTGTAAAAATCCATATTGCACCATCTAAGTTATCATTACGCCCACCAACTGCTAAAGTCGTTCCATCATCATCAAGTGAAACTGAAAATCCTTGGAGAGAATTCCCACTAAATCCAGAACCAATTAATTTTAAACCTTGTTGGGACCAAATTCCTCCAGTTCTTGTAAAAATCCATGTTGCACCTCTGTTAGAATTATCTCCAGAACCACCTATTGCTAACATATTTCCATCTGAAGTTAAAGAAAGTGATACTCCTTGATTAATTGATACTCCGCTATATCCAGTTCCAACTAATTTACCTCCTTGTTGATAATAATTATTTACAAGACCATATTTAGCTAGAATTTCAACAATACTATTTATAGAATAATCATTTAATGTTTGTTGTTCAACTAAATTTCCAAAAAATCCTATACTATTTTCATTTATCATTGTTGAATTTATTTTAACAGACCCATTAAACAGACCACTTGAATTTTGAGTATCTTCTGGTATCAAAGGAGGAACTGCTTTACTACTATTCATTTATTATTATAAATATAAAAATCTGAGTATTTATTCAAATTCATCTAGTAATTTTAAAATCATTGTACAATCCTCTTGATTATATTTTATAATGTCACCGATACTGTTTTCATTATTGCAATAATAATTATATGCAGATATCATTGCATCTAATCCATTAATACTATCTTTTTTATGATTTAAATCTTTTAGTGAAAATGTAAATGATCCTTTTTTTGTAATTTGATTTTGTCTAAATATCTGTAGTAAATTGCATAAATTTAATTTTGGAAAATTATATTTATCACTGTATTCTTTATAAATATAATTTTCAATGTGCCCCCAATGATATATAGGAGAATTATTAACATTGTGGTCAGACTCGATTTTAATAATAGTTTTACATAATTCATCAAATATTCTAAATTCTTCTTTTTCACTTAAATCTTTTGCAGTAAAATTAAAATATGTAAGATTTTTATCATTTTTACATAAAAGTCCAATCATAAATACATAACTTTTACTGCTTATATCTGATATTTTTTCATATTTATTAAAAATACTATTTATAGTTTCAAAATCTAAGAAAAATTCTATTTTATTTCTTTTTTGATTATGACTTTTTTTAGTACTATTTGATTGTTGTTTTATTATTTCATATGAAATTCCTGTAAGATGTTTCATTATTTTTTTATCATTCCATTCGTATATATTTTTATTGTGTAAAAATTGTCTTTGTTTGTATGTTATACCAGATATTAGAGTAATTTCATTTAATTTGTTAGCAATTTCCATCTTTATTTTACTATATGGTGCATCGTATTTATTACACATATTAGGATATAATTCAATAGGATAATTTTTGGTATTCCAATTATTTATATTATTTGGATTAAAATCAACTATCCAATCTTGATAATTATTTTTTAATTTTTTTAACCATTTAATACCATCATTTATTTTTGAAACTAAATTTATCTCATTTACATCTATTTTTGCAATATCAATTCCATTTGTTTTTTTACCAATTACAAAACTTATATTTGGATTGTAATCTTGTATTTCTGATAACATTTTATTGTAAATAGATATCTGTGCTTTATTGGCGATTGACCTTCCACTATTTAATAAATATCTATCTTTATTATATTTAAGTTTATTTAGTTTAATATCTATTACTACATAATAATAATTTCCAAAAAATGATATATTATTTTCTAATTTAATAAATGGAAAATATAAATTTATATAATCATTTCTTATTAATATATCAGGAGAACCATACAAATTTCCGCTTCCTTTTAATACTCCTTGATATATAATTGGTGTTCCTTTATTCATTTCATTAATAGTATCATTATATTTATCAATTTTAAGTATATCTTCTTGATTATAACAAATTCTTTTTGAATTTGGAAATAATTCATTAACTACTACAGATTCAAATTTATTTCCAAATTCACATAATAAATTAAAAAAATTATCTTTAACATCAGTTGTTGTTAATTTTAAATAGTCAATTAGTGGGTCATTTAACATAAAATTATGAATCATTGACGCAGAAACCCACTTATCATCGATATTATCTATTCTATTTTTCTTCATAATTTTTACTAGTAGTATTTATTAGAGTGTTTTAAAAAATGAAATAAAGAATTTATCGTTTATTTATACATTAATATATATCTATATTATTATATATGGATGATTTTATTTTAAAATTTAATGAAATGGCTTTAGAGTTTTTAACAAAAATGGAAGTATCTTTTCCAAATGAAAAAAAAATATCTACATATAAAAAAATGTTTACTACTCTAAAAATTGTTAATTTCAGAAAACCAGTTGAAATGTTTATGGAAAATTTAGAACCATTTGGACTGCAAATTATGTCTAAAGATGAGGCTTTTTTTAGAAATGATGAATATGTAAATTCTGCTGAAAATATTTCAGGTAAAATTGGATTAATCAATTACTGGGATGATTTACCAGATACTTCAAAAAAATCAATTTGGGAATATGTTCAATTACTATATATTTTAGGAATGCAATCTTTAAATAAACAAGAAAAATTAACTGAAATACTTAAACAAACAAACAATTAATATTTATTTAAAATATCTTTAATATTTGATTTAACATGTTGATTTAATCCACAAACTGGATGATTTGCATGAATTACAGAATATCCATGTTTTTGTGCATGTTGTATATTTTCAATTACATCATCAAATAATATAATTTTTTTTTTGGGAACATTATATTTTTTATGAATAATATTAAGATTTTCAACTTTTTTATTAGCTATTTCATTTACTAAATTAATATAAGATATTTTATGCATATCATAATTATTGCCATGATATACATCATTTTCAATTTCATCTTTATTTAATGTAAGTTCGGAAAACTTTATATCATCATAATATGGCTGAGGTCTAGCAGTATTAAATGCAAATTTACAACTATTTTGTCTACATTCTTTTATTGCATTTTTTGCTTGGTCTAATCCACATGTTATTGTTTTATCTAAATCAAATACACATATACATGGAATTGTTTCTTTATTTTCTTTTTTATTATATAAAAATAACAAAAATATTATTAAAATTATTAATATATAAATAATCATATATATTAATAAATATTATAAAATTAAACTAAAAATTCAACATCTTTTGATTTATCTTTTGTATATGATGTTACATATACAACTTCATCAAATATAATTTGATTATTTTCATCTAAATTAATTAATTGATATTCTATATTTTTTTTAGGTTTTGTATAAATCATATTGGTAACAATTTTTTTGGCTTTATTTGTTGTTTTTTTTATTATATTAGATGTCATATATTCAACTCCATATTTAACTAGGTAGGTAGTTCCATATGATACTACAAAAGCAGTAACTATTTGATCCATCTATTTATAACCTTTATTTTATTTTATTTTTTTTTTACTAAGCTTTTTTTTAATTTTTAATTTTTTTACTTTTCCAAATTCATGAGTTTCACCTCCAATTTTTTGAGTTTTTTTTTGAGTTTTTTTTTGAGTTTTTTTTCCAAATTGAGAATGTTCTTTTAATATTTCTCTAATTTTATTTTGTATTTCTGGGGTATCTAATAATTTTACTAATTTATCTTGTATTTTAGGTACTACTTGATTATTAAGTTGTTCTTCTAATTGTGATTTAACAGTTTCTTGAACTTTTTGTATAACAGTGGAAGCAATTGCTGCTTGACCCATTTAATATTAATAAATATTTTAATTCGTTTAAATAATAAATAAAGAGTCTTATAATTAATATAATGAAAAAAGAATATAAAGACAAAAATATATTTAATAGTAGTATGAGTAAATTACAATCTAAACAAGATTTATTATTGAATTCATTGATTAAATTTTATAACAATCCAGTTAATAAAAAAATAATAATTCCTATTATTAAACAAGAAACAGCAATATCTTTGCGTTTATTGGATTGGTTAGTAACTAATTATTCTAAAAAGTATAATATTAATTATGAATTATCTGATGAAAAAATATCTGACTATATTCTATCAAATAATAATTTTAATTTATGGTTAGACTATAAAAATCAATTAAAAGCATATAGCAAAAGACTTTTTGACCCATTTTGTAGAAGACAGAGAATATTTGTAAATAATTTAAATGAATATAAAATAATAGATCCGGAATTTTATAATGAATATGATAAAAGAAGTGATGGAATACTAACTACTGTTGGTCAATTAAATTTTTTTAAATGGGCAATAGTAAATAGAGTTATTGACTATGCGTTTGAAAACTTATCTAGTATTGAATCAGATATGTTAAGTTCTGCTGATGAAAAAATAAATATTAAAAATAAATTTAAAAATGTAGAACAAAAAATTATTGATAAAGTAAAAAAAAGACAATTATCTAAAAATAATAGTGTAAAATCACAAAAACTTAAAATAATTGTTCAATTTTCTTAGTCAGGAGATTCAGGAGATAAATATACAAAATCAGAAATATTAGTTAGTTCATCTAACTGCAATTCTAGTCTTTGTAATTCTAGTTCCATTTTTTTTATTTCTTCATTTAATTCGTTTGTTTCTTCTTCTGTTTCTTCTGTTTCTTCTGTTTCTTCTGTTTCTTCTATTTCTTCTTCTATTTCTTCTGTTTCTTCTATTTTTTCTATTTTTTCTATTTTTTCTGTTTCTTTTGTTTCTGTTTTTAGTTGTAATTTAGAATTTGGTGTTGATTTAAAATAATCTTCAATTTTTATATTTATAGGGTCTAGTCTTAAAAAATATGCTAATAATAAAGAATTAAAAAATACAAATATAAATGTAGAATTACTATATAAATTCATTTATCTATACGTAATAAATAATTAAAAATAAACAACCGAATTTTATATTTTATTTTAACACTAAATAAATATGTAAAAATTATATTATGAGTAGTTCTAGTGATATTATGTTTGCTTTTACAATTCCAGAAGAATTTAGAAAACATTTCCCATCAGATTCTGAATTAGTTAGGGAATTTAATAGGGCTGCTGGACAACCAATTCCAACAAAACCAACTCCAATGAATAAAGAGGAGGTTTTTTTCTTAATTAAAATGATGTTAGATGAAGTAATGGAGTTGGCAGCAACTGTTTCTAATTCAGATGAATATAAGGATAATATGATTAAAATGATTAAAGAAAGTAGGGATTATAATATTGATTTTAAAAATTTAACTTCTGAAGAAATTACTGCAGAGCAAGCAGATGCCCTAGTTGATTGTTATTATTATTCTTTAAATTCAGCAATTAAAAAAGGAATTAATATTTCTAAAATATTCCGTGTTGTTCATGATGCAAATATGAAAAAAAAAGATCCTTCTACTAATTTATTTTTAAAAAGAGAGGATGGAAAAATAATTAAACCACCTAATTGGATTCCTCCTAATATTGTAAATGAAATCAAAAAACAAATTAAAAATGGATCTTTTTAATATTCGTTTAAATTTAATAATAATAATAATTTGTTATTATAATATGACAAAAATTGAAAATAAATCAATACTAAAAAAGAGAGATTCTAAAAAAAAAGATTCTAAAAAAAAGGTGTCCTTTACAAAAAAGGTACTAAAGAGTAGTGTTAGAAAGGTAAAAAAATAATAAAAAAAATATTGTAAATAATTGTAAAATTATTATTAGATAGTATGAATTTTTTATATTTTCAACGAATGGATTTAATATTTCATTGATTAATTCTTTATTTTCTTGTTTGTAAAATTCATCTTTTATTAATTTTATAATATGTGATAACATTTAATTAAATATTTATATATTTAATTAATTATATACACGCAATTATATTTTTTTTTTACTTGAATTTGAACTTCTACTTGAAGTCAATGAAGTTATTTTTTTCATATTTAATTTATATTGTTCTCTTTTTTCATTATATTGTAATTTAACTGCTTCTTTATTCATTGTATTTTGAAATTTATCAAATAATGTTTTATCATTAAATTTATTTTTTAAATTTATTGATTTTTCATATACTTTATTTAATAAAATTGGTTGTCTATTTAGTATCTCTGGTGTTTCATTCATTACTTCGATTATTTCTAATCCATTAATTATTAATTTTTGTATATCAGTTACATCTTTATTTATTAAAAATATTCTATTAAAATCTACATTTGCATCATCAATCATTTTATCATCATTTATATAAATATAATTACTTATCATTTATATTTATAAAATATAATTTCTTATATTACTTTGTTGTCATTTTAATTACAAAAAATAAAATAGAAAGTATTATTGACACCAATACAGCCCCCACAAGTGTTAATTTATAATCTCCATTTACACAATGAGATGCTAACATTGGAGAATATTTTAGTAAATAATTTTGTAAGATACCAGATGATACCAATAAAAGTAAAACAAAAATTATAAGTATGGATTTGTCAAACGAATCAAATAATTCTTTTTGAATAAAAGCAGATGCAGCCCCTTGTCCTTCTCCATGTCCTGCAGAAATAGATGACATCATTGGTTCAAATTTTTGTTGCTGCATTTGTTGTTGCATTTGTTGCTGCATTTGATGTTGACGATGCATTTGTTCAGGCGTTGGTTGAGATTGTTGATCAGGCTGTAGTGCAAATTCTGCTGAACTATCTGTATCCTTTAGTAATTGGTTTATAGGAGTTTCCATTATATTATAATATATTGTAATTTATTTTATATTTTTAACGCATATAATTACATTCTCCAAAATCTATATGCTTGGCTCATATAGTTTATTTTTCCCATTGGACCATATTTATCTTGTTTTGAATACGGTAAACATTCTGGTTGTATTTGGTCTGGATATACAGTTACTATCCAATCATCTAATTTATAATTTTGTTTGATAAACCAATTTGGGGGAATATTATATACATAACCAACTGCATCAAAATGTTCATTCTTATTTGACATTACAAGTGCAGCAACAACCATTGCAGCAACAACTAATATTATTTTATAATCCATTTATAATATAAAACAAAATAAATTACACATTTATTACCTTTTTTATACCTACTATTTCTGGTACATACCTAATTGTTAACTTTTTTGGTTTTTTCTTTAATTTAGATAATATTATATTAATAATTTTTAAAGAACCTCCATTTTCTGCAAAATATATTATTTCATCATATTTTATTTTAATCTTATTCAATTCACTATATTTTACTAAAAACATAAAAATATCAAAATGCCCTCCAGAACATGCTCCCTCTAATCCTAAATATATATCAGAATTTGATATTTTTGGTAATATAAACTTAATAAGTTCTAAATATCCTCCAGAACATGCAGATTTAAATGCTATTCTATAATCATTTGCTCCGTGTTTTATCATTAATTTCACAATATCTAAATGTCCTTTACCGCATGCCCCCCATAATCCTCTATTCAATTCATTTTCTGTCCAATTTTTCCCATTTTTTATTATTAAATTTACAATTTCTAATGATCCTCCTATACATGCTTGTTTTAACATATTATTAAAATCATTTGCTCCTTTAGATATCATTAACTCTGCTAACTCTAAATGCCCTCCTTCGCATGCTGCAGCCAATCCATCATTAACTGATGTTGCTCCTTGTTCTATCATTAAATTTACTATATCTAAATGTCCTCCTTTGCATGCCCCCCACAATCCTCTATTCCAATTATCTGCTCCATATTTTATTATTTTATTAATTAATTTCAAATCACCATTTTCACATGCTCCTTGTAATGCTAAATTCCAATCATTTACACCTATTTTTATTAGATATTCAATTATGTCTATGTATCCATTTTTACATGCACTATGTAATGCAATAGAAAAATCAAAATTATTTGAAATTTGTTGTTTAGTATATGAGCTATATCCATTTTTTATAAAAAATTCAACCCAATTTAAATTACCTGTATTAACTGCATCATCTATAATATATATGTATTCAATTTTTATATTATCTATTGGTTCTGGTATTTTGTATATTCTATTTGCTATTTGCGATGTTCTATTTTCTATTTGCGATGTTCTATTTTCTATTTGCGATGTTCTATTTGCTATTTGCGATGTTCTATTTTCTATTTGCGATGTTCTATTTGCTATTTGTGATGTTCTATTTGCTATTTGTGATGTTCTATTTGCTATTTGCGATTTTCTATTTGTTCTATTTGCTATTTTTTCCACTATTTCTAATTCTGTTGTTCTATATTTAGTAGAACCATTATCTAATGTATGCCATCCATTAGAAGTCGTTGACAATACCATTGCTATTTTCCCACTTTTTTTAATTTTAACAAATGACCCATTTTTAAATACTCCAAAATTCATGTATATTAGTAGTAATAATTATTTTTTTGTTCTATTTATTATATTATATAATTCATTCATATGAATTTTATTACAATAACAACTACTATTATAACATATTGAATTTTTACATGCATTTTGTTCTGCTTCTTTTTTAGTTAATCCTGTTCCTACTCCATACTCTTTTGTTATGTTATCTTTTTTTAAATGTAAAGATACTGTAAATACTTTATTTTGGTCGATAGATACTAAATTATATATAGGTAATTCATAGTTATATGATTGTGTATATCTCATTAATATATCTTTATAGTTATCATCTATTGCTAATAAACTATCAAAATTAATATTTTCATCTATTAATTTTAATATAAATACTTTTGCGTATTGAAATCCTAAATCCTTATATATAGCACCAATTAATGATTCAAATGAATCTTCTAATATTTTTTCATTAGTTACATTACCATTTTCATCTTTAACCTTTGTTAAAATATACTGACCTAAATTAATAATTTTTGCAAGTTTAACACAACTAGACCCCCTTACTATTTTTGTTCTTAATCTAGTCATAAATCCTTCATCTTCATTTGGATATTTATCATATATTAAATCTGTAACTATTAAATTAAATACAGAATCACCTAAAAATTCTAATTTTTCAAATGATTGTTTCATATAATCTTGAATATTTGTTATATTATTTTCAATAATATATTTATGTATAGATTTATGAACTAATGATTCTCTATATATATCTATATTTTTAGGTTTTATTCCAATTAATTTTTGAATATCTTCTCTTGACACATGAGGTTCTTGTAAGTTCATTTATTATTATTACATATTTTATTTCTTTATATTTATTTCTTTGTATTAAGTAATAATGTTAAAAAAAATAAAAAATTTATTCAATAAAAAAAATGAAGGTAATAATGAAGAAAGCGAAGATGATAACCATGATTTTGTAAATCTTGAATCAGATGAACAGACACAACTAGATAATCTAGTTTTTAGTAGTTCGGCGGCAATTGATTGGGATGGCATGCCACTTGCTCCAGAAATAGTTAAAACTTCTCCAAATGGAGCTTATGTTTTATTTGGTCCAGCTATCAATCAAGCAAATAGTTGGCACTCTCCTACAAATGAAGAAAAAAGATTAACTTCTATACTACTCACTAGTTGGAAAACAAGTACAGAAAAAGGAATTTCTAAAGATACTACGAAAGCTATTCTTGATGCTGCAGATAAACTTGGTCTTCAAGTTTGTAGAGTAAAATCTACTAAAATACTAAATGGAGTTCAAGTATTAGATTCGCATCTCCTAGTTTATACTAAAAAAGGTGTTAGAAACTACAGTGGATCATTTTTTATGCTTCGAGAAACAAAACATTCAAAAGTTTTTATAATAGGTCCTCATGATGATAGTGATGGAACATACGCAGACACTAAAATAGGTATGGCAGACACTTTTGCTCTTGCATGTATATCAAATGGTCACCATAGGTCAAAAGTAGGATTTCCAAAGGATAAAATAAGAATGTCTGATTTTGTTCATACACCTAATAATCTTGGTACATATGCATTGCAATTAATATGCAATATGTTTCCAGGAACTGTATGCTTACATATACATGGAATGTCAAATGATAAAAAATGTTTATTAAATTGCAGAGACCCCGCAATGGCTAATATATTTAAAAAAGCAATTGCAGACAATACTAAATTAGATATGACAAGTTTTGGAAATTTTAGAGCAGGATATCCTATTGATAAAATGGTAAATACAAATTATTATCTTAAAACTGAAATTCCGACAATTATTCATATGAATAATAAGGCAATCATCAGACAAGTTATTCTTTCATTAGAAGCACAAAAATGGGCATGGTGGTAATTTCTAAATTATAATTAAATCATCTAAATTTACATCCTCTGGTGTTCCATCTGGTAAATATCTTCTTATAATATAAGGTATTTTTCTCTGTCTTAATTCCATCAATGCTATTCTTAAAGGATCAGTTTCTCCAAATGTATCTATTTCTACTTTAGCATTCATACTTATCTGAGTAGCCCTAAGCCCTAATATTCTAGATTTTTCATATTTTGATAAATATTTTGAAGTTTTCATTAATTTATTATATGCTAATAATTTAATGTATTTTATTTTTTAATTAGATATATATTTTATTTTTCTAAGAGATTCTCTTTCTTTTTTATGTCTATTTTCTTTATTATATAAAAAATTAAAAACATCAAGTGCTTTATCTGAACTTGTTAATTTATTAAATTCATTTTCATCATAATTATTAAAATATAACATAAGTAATTCTTTAATATGAGCAGATGACATTGGCAAAGGAGTATTTAGTACTGTATATTTTAATGCATATGGAGTTCTTCCATCTATTTCTGGAATATTACACACTCCTATATTTATATTATCCATTAATTTACATATATTTTGTTGCATTTCTTTTTTTTGTTTTGCCAATTGTTTAATATGCTCTTGTAATGGTTTTATTTGTTCTCTAATTTTTTTTATTGTACATTCAATTTCATCATATCTATATACATTTTGTTTTAATAAATCTATTTCCATTTAATAATAAAATAATATTATTTTTTTATTTAAAGCGTTAAATTTCAATTTTTTAAATTTATTATTTTATTTTATATTATAAATGGAAAATAAAAATATAGAAGCAAAATTAAAATTATTAAATTTAGAACAAATACCACTAAAACTCGTAATTTTAGGAATGATTATAGTTATATATATTTCCATAACTACAAATAATTTATATCAAGATACATGTTCAAATAATAAAATTAGTTTATATTTAATTATAGTAGGATGTCTTATTTCTATTGTAAGAGTAATTGATATAAATAATATATTATTAAATAAAACTGATATAAATAGAAATTTATGGATATTATTTTTTATTGTAATGATTATAAATTTAGTAGTTATTAGTTTTGTATCATTTGTTGATGTGTTTATTAATAATTATGAAAGAAAATTAGAAATTGATTATACACTAATGGCTTCATCAATATTAAATTTTTTAGCAGGTCTTATTATAATAAATTTTAAAATACATCATAAAATTGTTGAATTAAATAAAATATATCTAGGAATTGTTATATTAATAGAAATTCTAATTATTTTTGGATTTTTATATTATACCACTAATAAAATAATGACTAAATATAATAAAACTGATAAAATAGAAGATAAAAAAGAAAATAAAATAGGAATAGATTATATACTAACAACAATTCTAGATTTATTTTCTATCGCATTATAAAATAAAAATAATGTATAATAATAAATGGAACAAATAGCAAATGAGTATATAATATTAAGTCCGAAATATATACCAAAAATGAAATATATTCTAAATCATTGTAAAAATGCAAAAAATTATATAATGGTTAGTCCATTTCAAGAATTAACTTCTGCTGCTTATAATTTACAATATATAAATTATGAAGTACAAGATGATTATTTTTATTTTTATAATAAAACATTAGTGGATAATTGCTATAATTCATTCAATTTAAATAATATAAAATTTATGGAAGTTAAAACAGGAATAATAGGAGTAATGATAAATACACATAACGATTATCAAAGATTACAATTTAAAATAAATGATGTTATAGAATATCCTCCTCTTATTGAAGATTTAACAGGTAATTTTTTATATTTACCTGGTAAAAACCATCCAGTTGTATTATATCGTAATAATTTTTATTGTTCAAATATGAGATATTATGAAAGTTGGATTTTAGATTATAGATTATTTGTAATTGTAGATAGAAATGTAGAATTAAATGAAATGTTATATAAAATAATTACAGATAAATATATTATTAATTGTTTAACCAATATTCATTATGAAATTGATGATAATATAGATAATATATTAAATCAAATAAATATTAAAAATTATGAATTAATTGAATTTCTTAAGAAAGAAAAAAATACTAATATTATATATGAATTTATAGATAATATAAATAAACGTATATATTCTAAAAATATAGATAATAGAATATACTTATATGGAAAAAAAATGAAAAAAATAAATAAAAATAAAAAACACTAATTTGCTAATATATAAAATTTAATGCCAAAAAAAAAACAAAAACTTGATGATAATGATGAAACTAAATATATATGCACTAATTGTAATAAAGATTATTCAAAATGTACCTGTTTTATTGAGTATATACAAGATATTATTAAAAAATTAGATGAAGAAAAAGAGGAAGAAGAGGAGGAGGAATTAGTTGAAATAAAAAGAGAATCCAAAAGAAAAAATAAAAAAAATACAAAAATTACTTTTAAATTTAATAAATTAGATAAAAATATTGAAAATTTGGATGATTTAATACAACTATTAAATTATCCAAATATCAAGGATAATCAATTAGATTTAGTAAATGCTCTTATTGAATTAAATAATTTAATTGGAATGACAATATTAAAACAGCAAATTATTAATCAAATACTTTTTTTTATTAAAGATTTAAATGATAAAGAATTATATCTAAATTCAGTAATAATCGGTAGTCCAGGTACAGGTAAAACAACATTTATTAATATTTTATCAAAAATATATAAATCAATTGGATTTTTATCTAAAAATAAAGTAGTTAAAGCAGATAGATCTGAATTGATAGGTGAATATTTAGGTCACACTGCAATAAAAACAAAAAAAGTATTAAATAGCGCACTAGGGGGAATACTACTAATAGATGAGGCATATTCTCTTGGTTCTTCTAGTGGGAATGATTCATTTTCAAAAGAATGTATAGATACAATTAATCAATTTTTATCTGAACATGTAGATGATTTTGTTTGTATAATAGCTGGATATGAGCATGAAATTGAATCGTGTTTTTTTAAACAAAATCCTGGCCTTAAGAGAAGATTTGCGTGGAAATTTAATATACAAAATTATAATGCAGATGAATTATATGAAATATTTATATCTCAATTAAAAGATTGGAAATGTAATTTAGATAAATCATATATTATAAATTCAATTAAGTTAAATATGGAGTTATTTACAGGGAATGGGGGAGATACCAAAAATTTAATAGATAGATGCAGAATACATTATGCTAGAAGAAATTTTCAAACAAGCGATAATAAAACAATAACTAAGGATGATTTTGATAAAAGTTTAAATGAATTAAAACAATCTAAAGTAGTAAGTCAGTTATGTTCATTTTGTAAAAATAATTTAATTGAAACACAGGAAAAAAATAATTGTATTAACTGTAAAGATTGTAATCATCAATTCATGTATTCTTAAGAAAAAAAAACCCTAATTACCAAATGTGTAATATATTATTACAATGAATAAGCGTATTTTAAGTGATATTTTTCAATTTAAAAAGAATGAAATAAAAGGAGTAGACATTTTATATGATGAAAATAATATTAAAGATATTATGGTGATGATATATGGTCCAGAAGGAACTCCATATGAATTTGGTAATTTTCTTTTTAAGTTTCAATTTCCTCCTAATTATCCAAATAATCCAATAAAAGTTACATTTTTAACTACAGTCGGAGGAAGTGTTAGATTTAACCCTAATTTATATAATAGTGGAAAAGTTTGCTTATCTGTTATCAATACTTGGGGAAGTAATGATTGGACTCCTTTGCAATCATTGTCATCTGTTATTCTTTCTATACAAGCACTTGTTTTTGTTGAATATCCTATGAAAAATGAACCAGGTTGGTATAATAATTCGAATGAAACTGAACTAAAAAGATTTAATAAAACTATTCAATATTTAACATTATCTCACACTTTAATTACAAATTACAATGACGAGTTTCGTGTTATTTCAGAAAAAAGATTTATAGAAAATTATAATAAAATACTGGAAAAATGTCAACAATTTAAAAATGTTAGTAGGTTAGATGGATTTCAAAATGTTATTACTAATGTAAATTACGACCTATTGGTATCTAATATTAGTTGTATTTATAATAAATTGTGTAAAGTACAAGTAAATAAAACAATTGTAGAAAAAGAGATAATTGAAAAAGAAAAAAATGAAGAAAAATGTATGACATGTTTAGTTGAACCCCATAATTTATCAGATTTTAATTATATTATTAAATGTGATAAATGTGAGTTTATAAGTTGTGTGTCTTGTATGAAGGCATGGCTATCTAAAAATAAAACTTGTCCCTATTGTAAACGTATTAATACATTTGGAGATATTGGAAATATGGACTTATCAATTAAAGAAACCCAAAAAACAATATATAAAGTTGATATGAAAGTTTCTACAATTAAGGGAAATGGAAAAATAATTCATATAACTAAAAATGGATGGTATAGTGTTGAAATATATGATGATATAAAGAAATATGATGATATAAAAAAATTAAGAAAATCTCAAATTACAAATATTATTGGTTAAATATTTAATACCATTGTTTCCTTTTTACCATTTTTACTTTTTACCTTGCTTATACTGGAATTAGATGCAACAGAACTATTATCGTCAAAATCTTGTTTTTTATAATCCATATTTCTAGTTGGTTGAGGATTTTGCATTACATTTGAAAAATCATTTGATGCCATTGGAATTCCTCCATTAAATAATCCTCCCATATTTTTTAAAAGTGCGTTTAAATCAATAGATGGTCCAGAATTTATATTATTACTTTCCTCTTGCATTTTAGTTTTATTAGCTGCTTTCATAGTAGCATTAAATAGTCCGCTCATTAGATTTGGGTCTTGTGAAATAGTACTTGCTAAATTAGGGCTTGCTGTTCCAAATAGTGTTTTCATCATGTGAAATGAAAATCCAGAAACAATAAGTGCAAGTAGTAGTTCTATTTCTGGTTCTAATTTAGTATCTTTATTATATTTTTTATATAATCTTTCTATTGGACCATCAAATTCAGATGAATTTTCTGATATATTTTCAGCCCATCCTTCTAATTTTGCACCAATTGGATTAAATTGTTTATTTAAAACTTCTATTCCATTTACTCCAAAAATTAATACCTTTTTCCAAAATTTAACTGAACTTTCTTGTTCTAATAAATCTCGTTGAACTCTGTATTCCATTCTTATTTCAGACAATGATGACTTTAAATTATAATCACGCGTAATTTCAGATCCTCTTTTTTCTAATCCCTTTAATTGAATTAAATAGTATAATTTTTCTTCATCTTCATTTTTAAATTCTGGAATATCTGCAATACTTTCCATATCTTCATGTTTACGTTCTCGGTCTACATCAATATCCCTATATCTTTCTCTTTCGCGATCACGTTCTCTGTCTCTATCATAATCGCATTCTCTTTCACGTTCTCGTTCTCTTTGTTCTCTTTCTCTTTCACGCTCTCGTTCTCGTTCTCTTTCATATTCTTTTTTTTTATCTTGTTCTTTATATTTATCATTCCATATATCATGCGAATCAGATGATCGAGGAGAATCTAATTCTTCTTTTATTTTTTTACTATTTAAAATAAAATCAAAATTTAAATTATTTATAGCATTATCTTCTTGTTTATCTTCTTGTATAATCTTTCTATTTTCTTGTATAATCTTTCTATTTTCTTGTCTATTTTCTTGCGTAAATTTTTTTTCTTCCTCTTGTTTATCTATTTTTCTTTCAAAATCAATAGTAGAAGATGATGATACAGAATGATTTCTTTCTAATTCGATAACTGGAGGACTAATATCAATTGTTTTTTCTTTTATTGGATTATCAATAATTATATTTGGAACATTAATTCCTGAATCTTCGTCAAAAAATCCTTCGTTTGATTTTGAAAATATAACTAATCCATCTGTATCTAAATTAATTTTATCTATATTATCCATTTTTAAATATATAATTATTTTTTTTAATAATAATAACGCATTTTATTTTTTAAAAAAAATATTTATATTAAATAAATGAATGAATGTATGAAAAACGATAATTCGTATATATATAATTTAATTTTTGGAGATAAACATAAAGAAAAACTAATAGAAAATATAATTAATAAATTAAAAGAAAATCCAGATAATTTTAATATTAAATATGAAAATAATCAAAATATTTTTGATAAACATGAATTTATTGAAAATTGTAGGGATAATAGCCTTAAAGAAGCATTAATTTTAAATCAAAATAGTAATTTATTTTATAATTTATTATTATCTGATACTGGTATTGGAGGTATTCGTAGTTTTTTAAATAAAAAAACAAATAGACTACTGTGTTATATATATTCACAATTAAACCAAAAAACAAAAATAATACCAGAAATTTTATTAGTTGATAAAAATAATTTACCAGACAATATAAAAAATAAAATAAAAAATAGACAAATATTATCTATTGAAGATATAGATACAATTCAAAACAATATAATAAATCAACAAAAATATATAATAGATAATTCATATGATACATTAAATACTTATCATCTATCAAATCCTTTTCATAATACTACACAAACTTCTGTAACTCCATATATAACTCCTCAAACTTCTCAAACTCCTCAAACTCCTCAAACTCCTCAAACTCCTCTATCTCCTCTATCTCCTCTATCTCCTATATCTCCTATATTTTCACCATCTCCTTCTTCTTTGTTATCGCAAACTCCTAGACCATCTTCAATGCCTAGACTATCTATGCAACAATCTTCTACACAATCTCCTGCACAATTTTTAACTAAAGAATATTTAACAAATGAATTCATCAAATCACCACTTATGTATGATGATTTTGTAAATGAAATGGCTACTAAATATTCAAATGGAAATGTTAAAACAATAACAGATATTTTTCCAAAAGATTTTGGAGAACAATATTCATTGTTTGGTTCAAGAAAAACAAGTTCTAAAAAATCTAAAAAAGCAAGTAAAAAATCTAAAAAACAAAAAAAAATAAAACGTATAAAGCGTTCAATTAAAAAAATCTAATTTTTTAATTCATTTTTTGCAATTTTCATTGCGGTTTCTACTCCATTATTTATAGAATCATATAGTTTTCCAACAAATGACATTTCATCTGCTTTAAATGCTCCTCTTTCACATGAAATATTTATAATATTTAATAATTGAACTAAAACTGAAACCTTAATATTTACATTTTTTGTAAATGCTCTTTCTTGTTCTTCTTTTGTATATTCCATATATTTAAAACATTATTTTTATTTAATTTTTTTTACGACTTTTTTTAATATTTTTTTTACGATGTTTACGATTTTTTTTACCAAAACTAGATTTTTTTTTTGGATTAATCATTTCTGTTAACATATCTATAAATGGTTCATATAATTTTTCTTGATGTTTATATAATAATAATTGTTCAATTCCTCCCATTCCTCCTCCAATTCCCCCCATTCCTCCCATTCCCTGATTTGGTATAATGATAATTGGTTGTGGACTTTGTTGTATAATAGTTGACCCACCAGCCCCTCCTCCTCCCATTATAGGAGTATTATCAGTTTCATCAATCATTCTATTTAATTTTGTCTTTTCTACCGATTCTTGTGGAAATTGTTGAGATTGTTGAGATTCTTGTGAAAATTGTTGATATTCAGATTCTTGATCTGGATAATATTGTGAAAATTGGTCTTGATAATATTGGTCTTCTGGTAATTGTTCTGAATATTGTGAATGCTGTTTGTTCATATTTACAATTAACAAATAAATTAAATATCGTAAAATAATTATTTATAAATTATGATATATTTATAAATGAGTATTAATTTTCAAAATAAAATAACAGGAGATACTGCGCTACATGAATCAATATATCATGAAGATATACATACTGCAAAATCATTATTAAAAAATGGAGCAAATCCTAATATATATAATTTTAATGAAATTAGTAAAACACCACTAATTATTGCAACAGAAAAAAAAAATCTAAAATTAGTAGAACTACTACTAGAAAATGGAGGTAATCCAAATTTACAAATTCATAGTAATGGAAATACTTGTTGCCATATTGCGGCATACAATAACAATAAAGAAATATTAGATATTTTAATAAAATACAACGGAGATGTAAATATTAAAAATAATTACGGATATACTGTTAAAAACATTATTGACAATTATTTTAAATAAAATTAGACACTAGTTTTTATATATAAATATACACATGAGTTATCAAAAAATTATCAAAAAATGTGTATTTAGTGGTGTTTCATTTAAATATGATAATGATTTTGTATTATTAAGCAAAACAAAAAAATATATGATTAATGATAAGAATATTGATTTATATAATTGTTTGACAAATATATTAATTAATTCATATAATAATAATAAATCATTCTTATATACTGCTCCATCTTATCTTTTAAACAGAACTTTTATTCAATCTGATATGGGATGTAGATGGACTTTAAGAAATACTAAAAGTAAAACTGTAGAAGACTCATACCCAATTAGATATATTGAAAAAAAAATTGGATATGACGAAAATGAAGTTGATGATGAAAATGAAATTTACAGAGTTATGATTAAAAAAATGTCCGATATCCCTTGCATCAGGTTGTATGAGAAAAAACAACCCTAATCGATAAAGTTATGGATATCATACAAACAAATGAGTTCAGAATTCGAAGTAATTACAAAGATTCTAAATGGAGACTCTAATTTTTCAAGGAAGAGAAATCGTCCATGGGCTGATGAACAAAGACACAACAGACAACAAAATTCTGAGCAACATTCTGAACATATTTACTTGAATCACCAACAAATTGAATATATTATTTCCATTTTTAATAAGTTAAACAGTGAATAAAAATAAATAACATTCGTGTTAAAAAATGGGCGATTTTAATTAATAATTGTTTAATACCAAAAAATAAATTCTTTACTTTATAAAATGACAAACGTAGGATTAAAAAGTGATAATTTTTGTGGTTATAATCAATCTGCATCTCCATTTTTTTATACATTTCAACCAGAACAATATAAAAATACATATGTAGTAGGGGAAGTAGGGGTAATTCCCCAAGGAGGTGGAGCTGGGTCATATATAAGATCGGACGTAATAGATGTTTCTAGTTTTTTATCAGGTAGAGATGACGTTTTATCAAAATGTTTACCACCAGTTCCAAGTTTAGATTCAATTAGAAAAGAACCACTTACTCCACAAGATAAAGATACTACTATACTATTATCAAAATATACTAAAAATTTAAGATCTGAAAATAATATTGATAGTATTGACTATAATAGATATCAAACCCTATTAACTGAACCTCAAAATCTTAGATTTGTAATAGAAGATTTTTCAGCAGAAAGAGGGGGATTACCAACTCAACAATTTGTTAAAAATTCGTGGACAAATCAAAATAATGTAAAAAATTTTAATAAAAATTTATGTAAAACTATGTTAGACCCTTCAAGGGCCTGTGAAGATTGCTCAGAAACAAGTGGATATCCAGGAGTTGATTTTATTACTGGAAAAAAATTAGACGCAGTTAATATACCTCTAGGACTTCCTCCAAATGATTCAACTTACCCATTTGTAGATGTAACATCTCAACAAGTTTTTGCTGTAAATAATCACTGCGGTCCTCAGGAATTTTATGGAATTAATTACGACAAAGGATCATGCCCTACAATTTAAAAAAAATTAAACAAATGTTAAAAAATTAAACAATTTTTAAACATTTTTACAATATTTTATTAGAAATCATTATTTAAAGTAATTTTTCTACTAGAGGCACTTGAAAGTGAATATGGTTTAGAATATTCCGATACTCTTTTTTCAAAAAAGTTAGATTTTCCATCTAATGATATAGTATCCATAAAATTAAATGGATTTTCAACATTATAAATTTTAGGATGCCCAAATTTAGTTACCCAATAATCTGCAACATATTTAATATATTGAATCATAGAATCACTATTCATACCAATTAATTTACAAGGTAAACTTACTGTTATAAACTCACTTTCAATTTCAACTGCTTCTTTAAATATACTATGAATTTTTTCAGTTGATAACTTATTTTTTAAATGTTTATATAATAAAATCGCAAAATTACAATGCATTCCTTCATCTCTTGCAATTAATTCATTACTATGCCCCAGTGATTTAACCATAAGTCCCCTACTTTTTAACCAAAAAATAGCACAAAATGAACCACTAAAAAATACTCCCTCTACTACTGCAAATGCAACTAATCTCGTTGCAAAAGAATTTTTATCTTTTGACATCCATTTTAAAGCCCAATTTGCTTTTTTAGCTATACATGGAATGGTTTGAATAGCATTAAATAATTTATTTTTCTTATCTGAATCTGTTACATAAGTTTCAATCAATTGTCCATATGTTTGAGAATGAACTTCTTCATTATATGCCTGAGCAGCATAAAATGCACGAGCTTCATTTGCTTGTATTTCTTTAGAAAAATTAGAAACTAAATTTTCTAACACAATTCCATCAGATGAACTGAAAAAAGCCAACACATGTTCAATAAAATATTGTTCATCATCATCTAATTTATTCCAATCCTTTAAATCTGCTGTATAATCAATTTCCTCAGCAGTCCAAAAAGATGCTTCTTGTTTTTTATACGCATTCCATAAATCATGATACTTGATTGGAAATACTGTAAATCTAGAAAGAGATTCTTGTAAAATAGGTTCATCTTCGATTTGCTTATTTTCCATTACACCAGTATCCATTATATTATTAGTGATATTTTTTTTTTTTAGAAAATAAAAATCGTCCTTTTTTAATAGTTAGAGACTCCATTTGTTTACCTATTTCATCAATTGGATCACTAACAAATGATACATTTTTATTAAACAAATCTATTATTTCGTCTATCTTTTTTTGTTTTGTTTTAACAAGTTTTTTTGAATATTTTTTTTCTAACTTTTTTGGTTTTTTAACAATTTTTTTAAATTTACTATTATATTTATTTATAAGTGAAGTAATAAATAATTCTCTAAAATATACATAATCATTATATAATAATTTAATATTTACTACAGATTTATCTGTTTTAACAGATTCATCATCGCTATAATCACTATAATTATCGTTGTCATTAAAATATTTTTTAAATTGTTTAAATGGTTTACAAATACTACTATTTGCTCTAATAAAATATTCAGTTGGTATATTAATATTAGTATTATTAATTAGATGTGTTGCATTTGTTAATAATGAAATATCAAAACTATTAAATATATCATAGTTATCTAATATTTTTGACAACAAATCATCACTAGGATTTATATCATATTTTTGTAAAATTTTATAAAAAGATGTATATATACCTATATTATTTTCATACTCTACAACTATATTCCACAGTGATATATATATATCATCCATTTAATAATTACAAATATTTTATTATTAATTAAAAATATTTGTAATTATTAAATGGATAGATATAAATTAGATTTTAAAAGAGGAGAAACAATTTTAAATGAAATACTAGCTAATCATATAATGTATATAGATAATGAAGGAACACCCCTAGATAATTGGTATATGTCAATAAATAATTTAGAAAAATGGCATATATATAAAAGAAAAAGAGATAATTTATATACAAAAATAGCTATAAAAATTGCGAATTATACACCAGTTGATATGCTCGATTTAATAATAAATATAACCCCGCTAATATTATCTGTTCCAACCACTAATGATGGATATTATCCATATGTAATTAAAAAAGCAATAGTTATATCAATGTTAAGAGGAAATATTCCACTTACTACTATAGAATTCCCAACCATACCAAATATATTAAATAGAGACTATATATACATATTTCCTCTTGATTTTAGTATCAATAAAATAAATGAAATTAGGGATATAAATTATATATATAGTTTTTTTTTAGATAGAGTTGAACGTGACCCCACCAATAATATAAATTTAGATATTTATAATTTAATGTTTCGCAATAATTTACCAAATTTATTAATTGGACAATATGATAAATATAAACAATCAAAAAGTGCTAAATTTTTAGCATTTGGAAAAAAATCCAACAAATATATAAGAAGAAAATATATAAGAAGTAAAATAAAAAATAAAAAAAACACTAATTTTTAATATAATATTTGGTATGTCTGATATATTAAAATTATATATTAACAAATATGGATTTGTTAATCAACAATTAGAATCATATAATAATTTTATACTAAATGATATTCAACAAATAATTGATGAAAACGAATCTATAATTATTAATCATACAAATGATTCAGGTTCAGTTAAATATGAAATTAAATTTGGGTCAATTGAATACCAAAAACCATCAATCAAAGAACAGGATGGAACATATTCAATTCTTTATCCTCATACATCAAGATTAAGAAATTTTACTTATTCTATTCCATTATATTGTAATATCATAGTAAACATAACTAGACAAGACAATACAACAGAACAATTTAAAAGCAAAGAAATACTTGGATATATTCCATTAATGGTAAAATCTAAATTATGTATGTTAAATGATTGTTCTGATGTTGATATAATAAAAAATAACGAATGTATATACGATTATGGAGGATATTTTATAGTAAATGGAGGAGAAAAAGTAGTAGTATCACAAGAAAAAATGGCACACAATGTTATATTATGTTTCTACAAAAAACAACCAAAAATATTATGGTCTGCTGAAATTAGATCACAATTTGATTACGATACCAAAACTCCAAATGCAGTAATACTTAGACTTTATTCTAATGATATTACGCCAACTGAATTTAATGTAGAAATTCCATACATTAGACCAGATTTACCATTATTTTTGGTATTTAAATCATTTGGATATAATGTTGAACAATCGATGAATATGATTTATAATACAATAAAAAATCATAGTAAAGAAAATATTGATAATATCATGAGAATATCTATAAATGAATATACTAAAAAATATGATATGTCCCAAGAAGATACACTTATTTTTATAGGAGAAAAGGCTGGTCTTTCCCAATCTACAAAAAGTAAAGAATATTCATATGCTCTAAATATATTTCAGAATATTGTATTTTCTCATATAAAACCAAATAAAGATGAAAATATATTTGAGAAAAAAGCATATTTTCTATGTCATATGATAAATAAAATAATGGATTGTTTTTTTGAAGTATCAATTGAAGATGATAGAGACCATTTGGCAAATAAAAGAGTTGATTTAACTGGTAATTTATTAAGTTCTCTATTTAAAATAAATTTTAAAAGAATGAAAAGAGAAACTCAATCAATAATTTCTAAAAACATAGAAAATAATAGCAGTTTTAACTTAACAATGGCTATCAAACAAAAAACAATTACAAATGGTATGAAATATTCAATTGCAACTGGAAATTGGGGATTTCAGACAGGAAGTACACCTCCAAAAATAGGAGTATCTCAAGTATTAAGCCGTTTAAATTATATAAGTATGTTATCACATCTAAGAAGATTAAATGCTCCCTTAAACAGAGATGGAAAATTAGCAAAACCAAGACAATTGCATAATACACATTGGGGATATTTATGTCCAGCAGAAACACCAGAAGGACAAGGATGCGGACTACTTAAAAATTATGCTATGATGTCTCATGTAACTATTGGGTCTCACAAATCATATAAATTTTTATTTGATTATCTAAATAAAAATATACATGATTATAATTATGATGGAATTAAAGTATTTTTAGACGGAGATTGGATTGGAAATTCTGATAAAACTATCTACAATAAACTAATTAATATGAGAAGAAAATTAATAATAGATTCAAACACCTCTATTATATTAACCGAATATGAATTAAATATATACACTGGATATGGAAGATTTACAAGACCTCTTATCATTGTAGACAAAATTGCAGAATTAGCCACAGTTTTACTTGATTCAAATACAACATGGGACAATTTAATTGAAAAAGGACTAATTGAATATATTGATGTCGCAGAGGAAGAAACTACAATGATTGCAATTAATTTATCAGAAGTTAAAAATAAAAAATATACACATGTCGAAATTGACCCATCTGTAATATTAGGAGTATGTGCTTCAATTATTCCATACCCTGATCATAATCAAAGTCCGAGAAATATTTATGAAAGTTCTATGTCAAAACAAAGTATGGGAATATATGCATCTAATTTTAATCAAAGATTCGATACATTAGCACATATACTCTGCTATCCACAAAAATCATTAGTATCGACTTATACAAATAATTTACTACACTCAAAAGAACTTCCAAATGGAATAAATGCAATTGTCGCAATCCAGTGCTACACAGGATATAATCAGGAAGATTCGCTTATATTTAATCAATCATCAATTGACAGAGGATTATTTAGATCAATTTTTTACAGAACATACATAGACCAAGAAAAAGAAATAGCAAGATCAGTTGGAAAATTAGAAGCATTTAATGATTTAAAAAATAATAAAAATGTAAGAGGATTTTGTGAAGGTAATTATAATAAATTAGATAAAGATGGATTAGTAGAAGTTGGATTAAAAGTTGAAGAAAATGACGTAATTATTGGGAAAATAACACCAATTGTTGGGAATGATACTGAAGAATTCAACAGTGGATATATATTTAAAGATACAAGCACTAATTTACGATATAACGAATCTGGTATTATTGATAAAGTAATGATTTCAAATAACAGTGATGGAAATAAATTTACAAAAATAAAAGTAAGATCGACTAGAATTCCACAAATTGGAGATAAATTTGCTAGTTTAGCAGCACAAAAAGGATCAGTTGGATTGACGTTAAGACAAGAAGACATGCCATTTACTGAAAATGGATTAGTTCCAGATATTATCATGAATCCTCACGCAATACCTTCTAGAATGACAATTGGACACCTAATTGAAATGATGATGGGAAAAATATGCGCAAAAGTTGGAAAATTTGGCGATGGAACTCCATTTAATGACCATGATAAAGTTAAAAAAATGTCTGAATTACTGGAAAAATTAGGTTTTCATAAACATGGATATGAACAATTATATAATGGGTTAACTGGAAAAAAAATGCCTGTTCTTGTTTATATGGGACCAATTTATTATCAGCGATTAAAACATATGGTAGCAGATAAAGTACACAGTAGAAGTAGAGGTCCAATTACTAAATTAACACGACAACCACTTGAAGGACGTGTAAGAAGTGGTGGACTACGTTTCGGTGAAATGGAAAGAGACTGTATATTAGGACATGGGTCTGCTAATTTTCTAAGAGATAGATTATTTTTTAATTCAGATATGTATAGAATACATGTATGTGATTTATGCGGAATGATTGCTCAATCTGATTTAGAAAATAAAAAATATCTATGTCGTTGTGTAAATCCATATAATAGAACAAAAATATCACAGGTTTATATACCATACGCATGCAAACTATTATTCCAAGAACTAATGGCAATGACTATTACTCCTAGACTAAAATTAGAATAATTTTATCCTAATTCATCTGCATAATGACTCATAATAATTGCTATACAAGCAAATATAATTGCAAGTACTGTATAATGATTAAAAGGTTCATCAAATTTATAGTATCCTATACAAAATGCTAAAATAATAGAAAAACAAGACCATACTAGATTCATATGACCAACATTTTCAAAAAAATAAGACCTATATAAAACAAAACATAATATGGAATAAAATAAAATACCAACAAACACATAATTAATTTTATTTAATTCTGAACTTTTTTTTATAAAAAATTGACCAGATGCTTCTATAATTGATATTATTAATGCAAATATCAACACGTATGGCAATCTTTTATCAGGTATTAATTTATTAATAACTTCAGGCATTATTAATATAACAATAACTTTATTTACTCATTTTTACTCATTTTATTTTTATTTTTATTTTTATTTTTTGTATCTACTATCATTTTTTTATTATTGTAAAGTATTAATTTTACTTCATTTTTCATATTAGTCATTATTTCACTTTCATTTTTATCTCGTCTTTTTGTATATTCTTTTAAATGTTTTAATGCATTTGGATATGCTGCTTGAATTTCTTCTGATGAACACCAATCTTCTAATTTAAATTCATATT
>JACCDO010366238.1_pt1 | contig 33383 bp, 35 predicted proteins | sample 7446101 | NCBI WGS metagenome assembly JACCDO01 (sample SAMN15323440, study PRJNA562643) | freshwater metagenome | isolation source: river surface water | place: USA:Blue River Watershed | collected 2017-08-16 | reverse complement strand
GTTGCAACCGCTCCTCCTATAGTGATATAAGGCGAGTTTGGGTATGTAGCAAGGGTTCTTTTACGGATTCCTAAAAAATGTAATAATTCTCCCATTGGGGTGCCAGATAAACACGTCACGGATGAAGTGTTCTCATCATATGATATATTTCCTTTAAAATCAATTAAATCAATACATATTGGAGTTATCTTTGATTTTGACGTATTTGTCCCATCTATATATCTACTAGGAGACCAACTATGACCGCCACCACTTATAATAACTTCTGTACTTGGTGCTAAATCTTTCATAATTGATTCTAATTGAATTATATTTGTTGGCTTGTATATTGTATCAAACTCACGCGAAGCATTATCTGACCAATTACTCATCAAATTTGTTTTGTATTCCAACATATTTTTTAATACACAAATTACTAACAACACAATAAATATAATAAGTATTTTATGGATATTTTTCATTCCTTTGAACATTATATATTATACACAGACTAAAAAGAAAAATGATAATAAAGTAAAAGTAAACCACCCAACGTTGAGAGATTAGACATGAAAGAATAATAATTTGAGCCAAAAGGTGGAAAATGGTAGAGGAGTGTAGCTAAAATTGTAAACACTATCAATCCTAAAAGTGATAATTTTGTGTATGTATACAATCTCGGGTTAGAATTATACGAATAAAGAGATATAATAAATGGCGCAACGATTTCTAATAAAATCACGCCGATAATAATTATTTTAGAAAAAGTAAGTGGTATACTCGTTTTGGTCATAAACCCTTTGACGACTTGTTTAAAATCTTTTATTTTATGAAAACCGCTTAGGAAAAAAAGTAATGTGATATAGATAGTTGCAATCCAAATCAAGTTCATCCTAGTATTTATAATATTTACTGAGTTAAAAATTATAAATTTGTAAAGATTTGTCCAAATATTGTAATAATTATTTGCGTGCTTTACGCGCCTTACGCGTTTTTCTAGAAGCAACGATGCCTTGCGCAGCATTTTTTGCAGTGGACATGGTATAACTGGCAGTATTTTTCAAAGTGTCAAAAATTCCTTCTAAACCCTTTTGTACGGCCGGTGCTGATTTTTTAGCTATCATTGAGACATTTGAGCCTACTTTTTCCGCACTGACCTTTATAATACTTGCACTCTTTTTAACTATGTTGGTTCCCATAGATGCACCCTTTTTAGCTATCTTAATAGCATACTTGGATACCTTTCTAATAGTTTTTCTTTTCGGGGTTCTACTTTTTTTCATTGAACGAGTTTTGCGTGCTTTGCGTGTTATATGCGCCATATATAGTATATACATATATTTATTTTGTAGTAATATTATAATGGGAAATCAACCTTCTATCCTACAAAATATGGTAAATCAAACTATCGCAAAACCACCACAACCAGTTGTTACACCGGCAAAACCTAAAACTACGCAGGAGCTTCCACCAGGCCCCCCGGCTGGATATGATTCGAGTATGGACCAAGGTAGCTGGTATATATATAGTGAGCTTCAAACCACTAAAGAAATGGCCGGACTGCAGCTAGATTCATATAATAGTTTTTGTAAAACAAATGCAGCATCCAGCCAAGATCTAAATACAAAATGCAGTAATTTAACGGAATACAACTGCAAACGCGTAGGATGCTGCGTATTTACAAGTAATAATACGTGTGAAGCTGGTGGTGCAAATGGTGCAACATATTCTCCTAATCTAGACTATTATTATTATCAAAATAAATGTTATGGTAGTAAATGTCCTCCGTAATCATATAAACAAAGATTATTAAATAAAATTGATTTAGATATATAAAAAATATTGCATATTATATACAGGTGTCATGATTATCCCAATAAAGTGTTTTACTTGCGGTAATGTCCTTGCGGACAAGTACAGATATTATTTAGAAGAAGTGCGTAAAAGAAAATTGTCAGATAAAAAAATAGAAAATATTGAGGTGGATCGAGTTTTATATTTGACCAAGGAATTTCATGAAAAAACCCATGAAGGCGTGGTTTTGGATGAAATGGGTCTTACCAAGATGTGTTGCCGCCGTCATATGTTGACTCACGTGGATATTGAATAAAATAAATTTTATAAAAATAACAATTTTATAAAAATAAAACTATGAAAAAGTAAGTGTATGTTCATATTTATTTCTTTTTTAATATATATGAAGAAATCCAATAAACGTAGTAATAAACGTAGTAGAAGCTTAAAACGCAAACATCATAAGACACAAAAAGTATGGAAAATGCGCGGATGTTCAGTGCATTCATGTGATTGTAAAATGCAACACCACAAATGTGGTAAAAATGGCGTTTGTTCAGTATGCCATCACAGATGCTACAAGCGAGGAAGAACCTCTAAATACGGGGGTACCGCAGATGCAGAGTTGGCATATCCATCCGCCAATGTTCCTACCACACCTAATCCTCATTTTGCATATACTGGTGCCCAAAAAGCAGGTGGATGTGATACTTGTCAAATGGGTGGGTCTTGTGGTACTATGTGCCCCTTAAATCAAAACGGCGGTGGCTATGTGGATGTGCCATCGCCGCTAGCTCCTATAAATGCCGTTGCTGTACCACAACCACCTTTTGTAGGTGCGCCATGGGGACCAATGGTATCTCAATGGCCCGGCGTATCAGCCCCACATGATGGCAGTCATTTAGCAAAAAATTCTTATGATATTCAACCCGAAATGAACCCTATAGATGAACGCACTACGTCGAATAGAATGGCCGGTGGTCGTAGACGACGAATCAAGGGAAAGAAGTCTATGAAACGCCGCCGCATGAAAGGTGGTGATTATGGTATTTTTTCCCAGTTGGGAACTGATATCAGAAATGTCTACCGAGGATGGAATGGCGAACCTGCGTTACCAAGCCCACTTCCCTACAAAGATCAAATGTTTTATGGAAGAAACGCCCAAGATAACTTGAATTATCTCAAGGTTGGATAAATATATTTTATCTCTAGATATTTTATAATATGGCACCTTTTCCTACAAAGCTAAATCAATTATGCACACCGGCGGCATTCTATTTTATAATTTCTATTTTTGGGTTGGTTATCATCACGTTTCAAAATGTTGGAAATAAAAAGAGATTAAATTTAGGGTGTTATTCATGCAATGTTCCAAGTACCCTTATGATTTTGGTTGGTAAATTGTTATATATTTTATTCTGGACATGGGTACTTAACTTGATATGCAAAGATGGACATTCCACTATCTCGTGGTTACTTGTATTGTTACCCTTTATTTTTGCATTTATTATTTTAGATGCTATCATGTTACAGAAAATGTAAACATGTCTGTTGAATATGAAATTATTGAATTCAAAATTATATTATAATATTATAAAAATATATTATAAGATGAACTCTGTAAAAAATGGCATATCGTATGAATTGAATGGGTGGAAATACATTTCAATAAGAGGCACTGCGAGAGAACGTGGTTATGCCCACGGATATTTAGCCGCCAAGGAAATGAAGGAAATCCAAGCCATGTTGCGATTCAATGTATTTCATGAAACCGGTGTAACATGGGAATATTACATTGATGCGTGTAAACATGACTTTAATCAAAAAATATTCGACATGTTTCCGGAGATTTATGAGGAAATGCAAGGTTTAACGGAAGGATGCAATGCCGCAGGAACCAAGATTACTTTAGATGAAATGATTGCATGGAACAACTCTATTACGATGCTTGGCTATTGGCGTCCTGAACAGAGTGAACGTGCAGAAGGCGTTGTTGGTCCAAAGGAAGGTGGAGGCGCCACGGATCATTGCAGCGCATTCATTGCCAATGGCGATTATACCACAGACGGCAAAATCGTGTGTGCTCACAATAGTTTTATTACCTTTGTAGATGGTCAGTATTATAATATTATATTGGACATTCAACCAAACACTGGACACCGAATGTTAATGCAGGCATTACCTTGTTACGTATGGAGCAGCAGTGATTTCTTTGTCACCAGCAAAGGTATTATTGGAACAGAGACCACGATTGGCGGATTTAATAAATTTCAAAATAACTTGCCTATTTTTTGCCGTATTCGTCAAGCTATGCAGTATGGTGATACTTTAGATGACTATGTGAAAATTTTATTGCACGGCAATTCAGGTGACTATGCTTGTAGTTGGATGTTTGGTGATACGAACACTAATGAGATTATGGTGCTTGAATTAGGGCTTAAATATCACGATGTTAAAAGAACCCACAACGGATATTATTTTGGATGCAATGTTGCATTTGATCCGAAAATCCGTAACTTAGAATGCACAAATAGCGGATATTGTGATATTAGACGTCATCAAGGTGCACGTCAGGTAAGATTGCCTGATATCATTGATAAATACAAGGGTAAGATTGACATTGAAGTTGCCAAAATTATCATATCGGACCATTTTGATGTTTACTTGGACAAGGTGAACCCGTGCTCACGAACTATTTGTTCCCATTATGAACTTGACCAACGTGAATACATGTCACAAGCAGATAGACCAAAACCATTTCAACCACGAGGTGCTGTGGATGGTGCAGTAGTGGATACCAATATGGCAAAGAAAATGTCTTTTTGTATGAGATGGGGATCCTCTTGTGGAATACCTTTTAATAAAAATGCGTATTGCGACCAACACAGGCAATTTGCATACCTCAGACCTTGGTTAAAAGACCGACCTGAACAAGCATGGACGGATTTCACTATTTATTCTGGGAAACTCATGGGTCATCATGCAAAGACCATTAAAAAGGGTACAAAACATAACAATAAAATTACGAAACGCAAATAAGCAAGAAGCAAGAAGCCAGGTTTCATTCAAATATTAGTAGTTTCTACAAATACTTGAATAATAAATTCCATATAAAAATAACTATCGTATAATAATATACATGGAGTCCATATCATGGAAAATCATTGATACATATTTTAAAGATAACCCGAGTAGTTTAGTGGCTCATCATTTAGAGTCCTATAATGATTTTTTTAATGGTGGAATTAACCGCATATTCAAAGAAAATAATCCTGCCCGTTTTATTGAGCGTGAAACGGAAGATAACAAAATCAGTGGACGTAATGAATGTTTATTATATTTAGGAGGGAAAGATGGATCCAGGATCTATTTTGGCAAGCCGATTATATACGACGCCAATCATGCGCATTACATGTATCCTAATGATGCAAGATTACGCAATATGACCTATGGAACAACCATACATTATGACGTGGAAGTAGACATTATCTATTACGACGAGGCACTCAAAGAGAGAAAAACCCAGTCCATCGTTTTGGAAAAGATTTATTTAGGAAGATTTCCAATCATGCTCAAGTCCAACCTATGTATCTTGAACAAGCTCTCTCCCGAAGTGTGTTTCAACATGGGCGAATGCCGTAATGATTATGGCGGGTATTTCATTATTGACGGAAAGGAAAAGCTGATTATACCGCAGGAAACGTTTGCAGATAATATGCTATATGTTCGTGCAAATAAGCCCGAAGATACGTATAGTTATTCCGCCGAAATCCGGTCCGTTTCAGAAGACGCGTCCAAGCCGATTCGTACGACGTCCGTTAGAATGGTGGCTCCTTCTTCTGTTCTCTCTAACAATCAATTGGTAGTAGATGTTCCCAATGTTCGTAAACCAATCCCCTTGTTTATTTTGATGCGTGCATTGGGCGTAATCAGCGACAAGCGTATTATAGAGACTTGTTTATTGGATATTGAGAGAAATTCAAAATACGTGGATTTGTTTATACCCTCTGTCCATGATGCAAGTAAAATCTTTGACCAAAAAACGGCGCTTGAATTTATAGCCACCTTCACAAAACGTCAGTCCGTTCCGAGTGTATTGGAGATATTAATGAACTATTTTTTACCGCATATTGGCACGAATAATTTCTTAGACAAGGCCTACTTTTTGGGCACCATGGTGAATAGACTATTGCGCGTATCCACCAAAGAAGATAAACCTACTGACCGCGACAATTTCAAATTTAAACGAATTGAGCAGACGGGTAAACTCATTTATGATTTGTTCCGTGAGTATTATTTGATTCAAAAGCAGGAAATTATGTTGGCGGTTGATAAGGAATATTATTATAATCGCGGGGAATATAAAGCCAGTTTTTCTAGGTTGATTGAAGCAAATTATCGTGACTTTTTCAAACAACGTTCCGTTGAAGCAGGTTTCCGTAAAGCATTCAAGGGGAACTGGGGGTCTCAAGAACGTACTCGTCGTCTTGGGGTTGTGCAAGATGTAAATAGGCTTAGTTGGAACTCATTTATCTCTCAAATGCGTAAGTTGAATTTGCCGTTGGATGCGAGTGCAAAGGTGGTTGGCCCGCGTCATCTGCATGGCTCGCAATGGGGTTACATAGACCCAGTGGATACGCCAGATGGTGGTAATATTGGTTTACATAAACATTTGTCCATTAGCACACAGATTACAAGCGGTTTCTCGTCTTATCCATTAATTCAATGGTTGCGTGCATATACGCCGATGAAGATATTACAAGAATGCACGCCGATTTATTTGTCACAGAACACAAAAATCATTGTGAATGGCAATTGGATTGGTGTGATATCTGAACCGATTGAAACTATAACGTTGTTGAAACTGCTAAGACGAAATGGTGTGCTTCCAACGTATATGAGCATCAGCTTTGATTATGCTACCAACGAGATTTATATGTATACCGATGCTGGACGATTAACCCGGCCCATTTATTATATTGAAAACAGCAAGGCCAGTTATGATAGAGCCGAGTTTGTGGACCAATTAAATAGTGGTAAGGCCACGTGGCAGCAAATCGTGGCTGGTTTCAAGGAGAAAACCGACGAGAATTTTGACATTAGAAACAACAAATTATATGCCACGATGAAGGACCTGTATAATAGTGACCAGGTGGATTTGAATAAATTCAAGGCGATGGTAGATTTCTTGGATACCTCGGAGGAAGAGGGTGCGATGATTGCCACTTATGTAGACGAATTGAAGAAATCAAAGTATTATACGCATTTGGAAATACATCCATCACTCATCTTGGGCGTGATGGGAAATATGATTATTTATCCTGAAAACAATCCGTATGCACGTGATGCCTTTTCTTGTGGACAAAGTAAACAAGCTGTCTCCATGTATCATTCCAACTATCAAATGCGCATAGATAAGATGGGTGTCATCTTGAATTGCGGCCAGATTCCTCTGTTGAAATCGCGTTATTTGGATATTATCAATAAAGAGCAGCAGCCCTATGGCGTGAATGCAATCGTTGCTATAATGTCATATACGGGATACAATGTAGAAGATGCCATCTTGATTAATCAGGGTGCCATTGACCGCGGTATTTTCAGGACAACGTATTATTCCATGTATGAAGCACGCGAGGAAAGCACCAAGGTAGCCGGCTCATTAGTAAATGCGTATTTTACAGATATATCCAAGAAGGAGGTGTCCGGGCTCAAAGCAGGATATGATTATAGTTACTTGGATAAGTGGGGTATGATAAAGGAGAACACCCCTCTGGACGACAAAATGGTGCTCATTGGAAAAGTAACAAGTAGCGGTGACTTGAATATAGATGATTCCGTTACACCCAAGAAGGGACAACTTGGTTATGTGGACAAGTCCTTTATCACGGAAGGTGAAGAGGGATTCCGTCTTGGTAAGGTCCGTATTCGTGAAGAGCGTATACCGAGTATTGGCGACAAAATGGCATCTAGAGCCGGACAAAAGGGTACCATCGGTTTGATTATTCCGGAAGAGGATATGCCATTTACACACGACGGCGTTCGTCCGGATTTAATTATTAACCCGCATGCGATTCCAAGCCGTATGACGATTGGACAATTAATAGAATCCTTGTTCGGTAAGGCGTGTTGTGCATATGGCGGGTTCGGTGATTGCACGGCCTTTACAACCAAGGGTTCAAATGCAAATACCTATGGCCACATGTTGACAAAGGCAGGATTCCATTCGTCTGGCAATCAGTTGCTCTATAACGGCATGACCGGAGAACAATTGCGGTCAGATATTTATATTGGTCCAACTTATTACATGAGATTAAAACACATGGTGAAAGATAAAATCAACTACCGCGCCCGAGGACCGCGAACGGCATTGACGCGCCAAACTGTTCAAGGACGTGCTAATGATGGGGGTCTGCGTGTTGGTGAGATGGAACGCGATGCAGTGATTTCTCATGGTGCGTCGGCCTTTTTATCAGAGTCATTTTTGGTTCGTGGCGACGAATATTACATGGCGGTTTGTAATAAAACAGGCATGATTGCGATTTATAACCCGGCCCAAAATATTTTCTTGAGTCCTGGTGCAGATGGACCCGTTAAATTCCACACTACTATGGATGGAAAAATGAATTTGGAAATGATAAGCCAATATGGCAGGTCATTCAGTTTGTTGCGCATTCCTTATAGCTTGAAGTTATTGATTCAAGAGTTGCAGGTGATGAATATTCAAATGAGAATTATTACAAATGAGAATGTAGACACATTAATGTCCATGTCTTACTCGGATAATATTGTCAAGGTCACGCATAACGAAGTAAAGTTTCAATCTGCCAAAGAAGGAAATGAAGATGATAATATTAATCAATATGTGAGAGCATACAAAAAAACGATCGATATGTTGTTTAATAAAATATCCAATAAGCGTGCGCCCGAAGAAATACCGGCGTATGCTCCTTCTACAGAATCAAGCCCTGTATATAATCCAAACACGTCAACTGAAGGCAAGAATAATCTAGAGACACCACCATATGCGCCATCGTATGGCAGCGATTCACCCAACTATCCTCCGTCGTCTAGTGATAGCAGTAGGCCTCCTCCACCAAACTACCCACCGCAATCTGCAACACCACAATATGATGGTAGTAGGCCTCCCTCTCCAGATTACCCACCGCAATCCGCAACGCCACAATATGACGGCAGTAGACCTCCCTCTCGAGACTATCCACCGCCATTTGCAACACCACCATCATCGTCCTCTGACGGAACCAAACCACCCCCACCGGCATATACACCAAGCAGCAGCAGCAGCAATTTTGGCAGCCAAGAATTGGATGAATTATACAAGACGTTATCAGAAGACGCTAAACAAAAAATTAATAAATTACCACGTGAAGAGCAAATATCCGTTTTGCAAAAAGTATATGTAAAAAAGAATGGAAGTGAACCTGCAACATCCATATTAAATGTTGAAGAACCACCTGAAAAGGCAGATGAAGATAAAAAAGATGAAGAATCCGCTAGTACCGCCGGAGAAACCAAAAGTGTTACTATAGACGCAGGTGAAACCAAACAAGTAAGTCTTTAGATTTTAGATTTTAGATATAATTTTAAAATTGAAATAAATATTTAACATTATATAATATATTATAGTATCATGCAGAATTCGAGTAATATCATTTCATCTATTTATAAGGCCAGACAAACCATTATTAGTCTAATGAGGAAATTGGACTATAATGTGGCAGATTATGAGCATTTTAGCATAAATGAAGTGAACAGCATGTTCCAAAACAAACAAATGGACATGTTACTTGAAAAAAATAAAGAAAACCCAAACACGGGAAGAAAGAACAAGGTATACGTGTTGTTTTATTTAGCAAAGGCGATTCGTCCGGCAAATATACAAGAAATGATAGATGATTTGTTTAATTTGGAGGAGACGCTCACCAAGGAAGATACCTTATTAATCGTTACAAAGGATGAAATGAACGACACACTCATGTCCAATTTGAAGCATATTTGGGAAACGGACAAAATCTTCATTATTGTACAGAATATTAAACGTTTGCAATTTAACATACATGATCACATTCTTGTTCCGCCGCATCGGGTGATTGACGATGAGGAATTAACGACGATTAAAACAAAATATAACATTACAGATGATAATCAATTGCCGGATATTTCGAGATTTGACCCAATGGCCCAGGCAATTTGTTTACGTCCAGGTCAAGTATGCGAAATTATAAGACCTAGTAAAACGGCGATTCAAAGTAAATATTATCGTTTGTGTGTTTGAGAGAAAAATTAATCACATGATATAGTAATGACTGAACCTATCAATTTTGGAAGTCAAATTGATGCATTACAACAACCATATGCTGGATATTTAGATAATTTTAAAGAGTATTATGTATTGACAAAACAATTTCCCAATGATGATTCGTATACACGAGGGTATGCAAGTAGTAGAGCAGATTTACAAAAAGCGTCGAATGATTTATTTCTTATAAATAATAATATTCAGCGTGAAATAGAAAAAATAAAGACTAAAACAACCACATTAAATCAAGGTATACAAGATGAAAAGGCGCGAAATGCGGAATTACAACAAAAATATGAAAATGCGACTGGAGAAGTCGGTGGTGCTCAAACGATGATTAGCGATTTTAAAAAAATATATGTGTTGCAATATATCTCTAATGTCACCATTTTTTTAGGCATAATAATGTCGGGGATTATACTTTCCAAGACGTTTCGAAAGATGTAAGATCTCTTATTTTGAACAAGATGGCTCAAAATAAGTCTAAAGTGTAAAGTATAAAGTGTAAAGTATAAAGTATAAAGTATAAACATAAGGCAAATAGCGTTATTTATGAAAAACAAAATGTTATATTATAACAATGATGAGTTTTAACACGCTTAATTCAATGTTATTTAATTATCAACAGAATAGTATAAAAAATAAAAGTTTACGATCCGTAATTCCCAACGAACCCATTTGGTTGGGTGGTGATAATATGCAAGAAAAAAAAATCGATGCAAATATTTTTTTCAAAACGGACATTGATAAAATCATTCAAGAGAGAAAAGACGCACCATTTAATATGGACACGTTGAATAATGCCACTATAGGCGGGTTCATATTTGGCGCCTTGGTTGGATTTTGTAGTGGTTTTTATCTTTATCGAAAAGTTTAATTCATTCCTTTCTAATATTTCTCTTTTTTATTTCTCTCTCTATATTAATGGCCTTGGAAACTTTGGAATCATTACAATTAAAATATGAAACCAAAATGAAAGAATACACACAACTATCACAAGATTATAAAGAGCTTCTGCAGTCAGGTAGTAATGAATATGTACAACTAAAAGATAAATTATATTTTGGTACATCATTTTTAAATTTTTCTCAGGAAGATAACATAAATAAATGTCAAGCGTTATGTAGTTCAAATTCAAAATGTTCAGGTGCAGACTACCTACCTAGTTGGAAACTTTGTGCATTAAGTACAGGAAAGGGAAGTGTTACAACATTTCCAGATATTTATACTATTATGAAAAAGATGCAATACATAACGGGTAAATTAGAGGAAGTAAATAACCAATTAATTATATTGAATAAGCAAATTCAAGATGCAATTAAAAATAGTCCGGCCAATAATTTAGATAACTTGGTCGACAAAAATAACAATATGCATGATACATTAATAACCGATTACAATAATCTTGTCTCTCAACGACGTGAACTCAACCATTTGTTAGTTGGATATAATAATGTAAATGAAAATATGAAAGACACTTCTTTAGTAGTAAACCAACATATGCTTCAGTATCGTTTACATACTATCATTTTAGCGTTAATATTATGCTTGGTTGTCATGATATTTGGTAATATGACTATAAGTACGGCAATTATTCCATTATTGTTGGCATTTATATTATTTGTGTTAAATTTCACATTATTGTCGCTTTTAATTTGTGTAGGTATGGTATTGTATTACATTTATTCTATTCCAATGGAATAAGCTGTCGATAGGAGGAGGGTATATGCCATGCTGAAATACAAGAAAAAACAAGAAAAAACAATAAAAAACAATATAAATATTATTGTAAAATACTATTTATAAATGAGATTTTTTCAGAATTTGATGAGTCTTGCAAGTTTTGTGTGTAGTACCGATGTATGTCATAATACTAACAACAATTGTTTAACCTTTTCTGTGGGTTCCGGCACTGGATGTGCGTGGATGTGCCAATATTGTGCTACAAATCTAGGAACAAACAATTATTACTTTACAGATGGAGTATGCACGTATGAAGATGGTACTGGATGTGTAGGAAATCCTATTGCAGGGAAGAGTTATACTTGTTGTGCTGCCTAATCTCTATAAATCAATAGAATCCAACATTTTTTCTATTGAGTTATATTAATGAGCAGTATATCATTAAATCAGGGGAATATATTTAAACAAAAACAGGAAAGGGTTACTTCCAAAAAAATACAAAAAAGTAAATATAAGAACCCTGATTTGAGCCATAATAAAGAAGGTCTTACAACCATGAATGGAGTATCTTTAGAAGGTTCTAATGAAGCACAAATATCTAGTAAAACATTGTCTAAAACAGAGGTAAATAGTCAAATGTTGACAGAGCTAGAAAAATTGAACGCACAATACAAAACGGCTATTCAAGCCACACAGGATGCGCAAAATAAATACAATGCAGGCATAACCGATTATATCTCTCGTACAAACCCGCTTATAAACAAGAATTCCAATAAAAATGTGAAATTAAGTGATGGTACTATTGGATATATGACAAATCGTGGGGTTTTCGAGCAATATGATGATATAAATAAAACCGCAGGCATTAATGGCTGCCCAAGAGCAAGCGATATAACTGATTTAGGTTTTGGACTTGCAGATATAATAAAGCATCCAGATATGATTGCGTTTGGTCCAAATAAACCTGTTGGGACCGCATGTGGTAATGAAGGCACAAATATATATGTAAATAGTGTTCTTACAGAAGCAGATGTGAAATACTTGGGTTGTTATACGAATTCACCCGGTGCAATGACTGCAATTGATGCGGATAATTATGACGACTGCAAATTATATGCAATGAACAACGGATATAAATATTTTGGACTGGTAAATGCAAACCCATCGACGCAACAAGTCACATGTGTTGTTGGTAATGATAAAGCCAAAATTACGAGCAAGGAATTGGGTTATGTATTTAATGAAAAGGTATTATTCAGTATTAGTAGCGGAGGTTCGATTTCGGCTTTATTAACGAATGAAGGGCAAATAGTATTATTAAGTGCCTTTAGTGGCACTGGAACAGTCTACACAAGAGTACCAGCTAGTCCCGCACCCAATTGTCAACAAGGAGGAACCATACGCATAGATAATGCCACATATGGCAGTAATTGTAATGCATATACAAATACCACAACAAATCAAGAATGTTTAGCGCGTTTTTTTGGTTATTGTTTTTATTGGAAAAACGTCTCTAGTCAATCTCCAAGGTTCCCATTTGTTGCTGGAAACAACGTACAGGGAATGTTAAAATATAATTTAGAATTTCCGCCAAACAATAGTCAAAATTCACCTGTAACTACTATTATAAATGATATGGTTGATACCGGGTTATCATTATTTACAACAGGCGTGAATACTAATATTTTCGGTGACCCTGCACCAGGATGCAATAAAAATTTCATTGGCAACTATTATTGTGGTGCGACATCAAGACAATTAAGTGCAAATGATAATGGCAGTATTACAATGGATTGCACTGACGTAATTGCCACGTGTCAGTTTTATTTAATACTTCAAGACGATGGAAACATGTGTATTTATAGAGGAACTGGACCAAACGATAACAAAGGATTAATCTGGCAAAGTCAAACAAATGGACAACAATTTACACGAGGCAACCCAAAATCATTGGCAACCTTGGGTAAATATGGACGCAATTACATGCGTGTTGGTGAATACTTGAATCCAAATGAATGGATAGGTTCAACAAATGGTTCACTGAAACTAATGATGAACCCTGATGGTAGTCTTGTGCTATACACCACGGAAGCATATGATAGTTGGATTACTTTAAATAATGGTAAAATTGCAAGCGTAAGTGACGATTTTACTGCAGTATATGAATTATCGAATGTGGGAATACCCGGCAATTTGGGTAAGATGGGATATATAGATGATAATGGGGCATTGAGTGAATATCCTAGCAATATGATTGGTCCTGGTACGGGTTACAATGCGTTTAAAAACATAAATAGTCCGTATAATGACCTTAAAAATATGCCGATTATAAATAGTAGTCCTGAATCGTGTGCCAGCGCATGTGATTCTAATGTGGGTTGCTTTGGATATGTATATGATAAAAGCACACGTAATTGTTGGTTGAAAAATAAAAATGTATTGCAAAATAATACAAATAATAATCCTGCTACAGACTTTTATTTACGAAACACAAAAGTAATTGGTTCTGAACCATCATGTGATACACCTGTTATAAATGTTGATTCAACCAGATGGAGTCAGTATAAAACAAGCGGAAATGCGATGACTGACAAGACTCCTTGTAATAAGTTTGCCAATATGGAAGAAATGCCTGTTCTGGCTTATAAACAAGATTTTGAAAATAAAAAGAAAGTGTCAGATGATTTAGCCGCAAAAATAAGTGCAATGAATCGAACATTACAAAACCGAAGGGATATGCAGCATGCTCAAACTACGCAAAATACCAAGACTGACGTTCAAAACAATTCCGTTTATAATATCACGACAGATACCAAAATTCCAAAGGCAATTGAGGTTTCGGTAAATAAAGAATCTTTCACGAACTATGATGACATGAATTCACCCTCACAAAGAGCAAAAAGTGTGCAATTCAAAAACATTGATGCAATAGTAGAAGATAGTGATTTAGTGGCAGTACAAGAAAATTACAATTATATCTTGTGGAGTATTTTAGCCCTTATGACGACGATTATAGTTGTAAAATCGTTGAGAAGCCAGTAAAACAATTCCAAAATAAAGCCTCTTCTAAAATATAATATTATCTTACTATATTTTATACAATAATGAGTAATCAAGCAACAAACATGTTTCAGCAAAAAAATACTGAATTATCAAATTATATTGACCAATTATCCAATGTAGAGCAGGATTTAATACAAGAGATTGGCAACACGACAGACCAAAAAGAGCAGTCGCGTTTAACGAATCTGCTTGTGTTAATTCAAGAGACGCGCACAAGTTTAATCAATTCATTGAGTAGCATAAATACCTATTATACTCAAAATTTAATTGGGTCATCACAGACATTACAACAGCAAACCGATGCTGTGGCTATTATGGATAAAGAAATGATGCAAGCAAAGAAACGTTTAGCATATATTAATGAACAAAAAGAAAATAAGCTCCGTGTTGTAGAAATTAATCAGTACTATAGCGCTTCTTATGCTGAATGGACTTATTTGGTTAAAATATTAATTGTCACGATTATTGCATTCACAATAGTCATTAAAATGAAAACTTATTTCTCATGGTTTCCTCAAGCATTATACTCCTTACTCATGTTTATTATTGGTGTGATTAGCATGTATTTGATATTTACAACTATCATTTCTATTTATTCAAGAGACAATATGGTATATGATGAATATAACTGGAATTTTAATGTAAATAACGCACCTAAAATGGATACAGGAATGTCATTTAAGAATCCGTTCAAGCTGTCTGATATAATTACTTGTGTTGGGTCGTCTTGTTGCCAAGATGGAACACTTTGGAATAACAATATCGGTAAATGTGTCCCTCAAGTATCTACGACTACTAGTCAGTGTTCTCCGGCTAGTGTGAATTCGCCTTAGACGATACGCGTTCATATATAATAATATCGTTACGATATGATATGATTATATTTTGCTATAGATCTTCTATGATATTTTGCTAATATGTTCATAAAATGCCGCGTCTATGAATATGGACAAAATCATGGGAAATTGCCAAGTATTAAAAAATCCAGCATATGTTTTGTCTTTGAATAATATGGTTATTATGAAAATATATCCGGTTCCAATGGTAGCAATGAGTAAACAAAGCAATATGATGGGTACCAAGAAACCTCTAAATTTCATATAATATATATAATTGATAATTTTATTTTTGAAAGGATTTTTATCGTGTTTTCTACATTTTTATCTTAGTTTCTTTTTTTACCTATGCAGATTTAGAGATCCGTATTTGATTAAGTATTTATCTGATAAATTAAATATTTATCTGATAAACTAAATATTTATGTGTGTAAATAATCATATTTATTACCATTTTTATCTAAATAATAAGCAGACAACCATCCTATTATAGCACCAAAAGTATCACCAACACTATTTATAATAGAATCAGATTTTGGTTTTCCACCAGGCCAAAATACTATATATTTATTAATAATATTCATACCCATTTGTGTATTTTCTAAAAATTCAAAAATAGTATGTAAAATAAACCAGTTTAGTATAGAAATACTCCAGAAATATACTATTATGCCTACAGCAAAATGAAGATATGTATACTGGTCAAATAAACGAATTCCCATTATAATTATATAATATAATAAAACCTGACGTTTGAAATGTTCAAAGGTGTAAACGATGTAATTTAGACGTTTCATTTTGCAATAACAATAACAATATATAGTAAAAATCTTTTACTTGTATAATATAACATGTCCTGTGATGCTCAAACCGCTAAATTATTAACTGAACAAGCTGAAAAATACGATAAAATTATTGCAGCGACATCTGCATCTGCAGTGGGAAATGATTTTATTAACAAAGCACAACAATTTATGGATTGTGGAACTGATTGTCAAGCCTCAAACAAAGCCCAAACATTATTACACGACTATCAAGTAGCGCAAATGAACTTGTTTAATGGAACGAATAACTTGGAATCTAGCTCTAAAAATTATTATACATTTGCCAAGGGGGACCCCGCCTATAATGAATTCAACAAGGGAAAACTCGGTGATGTGGCTGACAAAATCACGAAAAAGTATTCAAATATGTTTAATGAAATCGCACAAAATTCATACATTTTGAACAACGTGTATCAATCCGATTTTGTAAATGTGAACCATGCAAAAGAATTACATCAGGAGCTTGTACAAAAAAATAGGACTCTTGAAACGAGCTTAAAAGATACTTTAAATGATATATCCACTAGTGACCGAAAAAGTTATTATGAAGACCAAGAATTGTCCGATTTGCGGTGGTGGTACTATGTTTATTTGATAATATACATTCTTTTGTTGGTCACCTTTGTGGCATCATGCTTTTTGGTTCCCACTGAAGTTTCAAGGTATAAACGGGCCGGTATAGTTGTATTTTTAGTATTGTACATATTTTTGGCAAAATACGTTGCAATAGGATTTCTCAAATTGTTGAGTTATATTAGCTCCTTCTTTCCAAAGAATGTGTATTTGTCGATATAATTTATTATATTATCTCTAGTCAATTTATGGACGCCGATAAATTTCGTAATTATGATAACGCAACCCCTCGTGTAGTTGAACATTATTTGAATATGCGAAGCAAGCAAACTATTGCACATTATGATAAAATGGCTGCAAAATATACATTTAATGATCCAAACAAACGAATGACGATTTTAGATGCATTTCATAAACTTGAATCATACGTAGATGCGTCTGACCCTGATTTGGAAATTCCTAATTTATTTCATTTATTACAAACTGCAGAAGGTATTCGAAACGCAGGGCATCCAGAATGGTTTCAACTTGTTGGATTATTACATGATGTTGGCAAAATAATGTTTTTATGGGGAACCGATGAAGATGGGCAGAATGGATATGATCATCGTGGCCAACAATGGTCATTAGGTGGCGATACATTTGTATGTGGTTGTGCAATTCCTGAACAAATTGTGTTTCCTGAATTCAATAAGTTGAATACAGATATGTCAAACGAATTATATAATACAAAATATGGAATATATTATCCACATTGCGGGCTTGATACACTGAAATTTTCTTGGGGACACGACGAATATATGTATCGAATGTTAGTAGCTAATAAAGCGCTAATTCCCTATGAAGGTTTGGCTATGATTCGTTACCATTCAGCATATTCTTGGCATACATATAATGCCTATGAACATTTATGTAATGAAAAGGATGCTGTAACAAAAGAATGGGTTAGAAAATTTAATGTGTTTGACTTGTATACAAAGAGCAGTGATAATAAAATAGATATTGATAAAGTATGGCCATACTATGAAGCGTTGTTGAATAAATATGGATTAGGTGGACAATTATGGTGGTAAAATGTGAATACAAGTTAGCAGATAGATAACAATAAAATTGATATATTATTGTTATGTATTATTGTTATGTATTATTGTTATGTATTATATTAAACAATCAATAACAAATGACTACTATGACATGTTTAGACCCAAATACCTGTCCAAATGATAAATTGTACAATGTAGTATGTAATTTCTCCATAGGGTATATTGATTACGAGTGTAATAGTAATACTTGTATGCGTGCAGATGGAACATATGATTGTTGCTCAATAAATGTAGTTTATTGTACGTATCCTGCATCATTGTTGCGAATACCGACGATTCAACCAAGTCAAAAACCCATTGTTGAAACAAATTGTAAACAAATATGCAACACTGAAAGTAAAATAGATAAATGTTATTGGTATGAAAATCTACGATCAAATAATTTGTGTGTTGAGAATAATAATGAGTATTGTTGTTCACAGAATAGAGAAGATTGTTGTAGCACCAATAAACCCGCTATGTACATTGTATTTGGATGTATTGTGGGGATATTGATCATATTCGCATACTACTTTTATTATGTAAAGAAATCACGTCACAAAATAGTGCCCGCAAAAGATGTAACAAAAGTAGAAACGCTAGATAGATACAAAATGGTTATCAATATATAATGTTTTGCATTGGTTATTATGGTAATATGTATTGATTAATAAAGCGTGTTCGTTCTTCTATCGTCAATAATCCCCAAATTAGTCGTGAAATACGTGTTTTATTTTCTACGTTGCTGTTTGAATAATATTCTGTTTGGAGGTACATGTCTATTGCTGGCATATTTGAAATGAGCTTATATTGTTGAGAAGTGAAATATTGGACCATACAAAAATTCACAAGGTCTGTCATAAGTATCTCGTCATTAAAATCAAAGGAATATACATTACTTACAATACGATAATCCACAACAAAACTCCGTATATCTGCCAATAATTTTTTTGGTTGAGGGAGATATGTATAGGGTAAAATACATTGCTGGACTAAAAGTTCGGGAACGCCTATTAGGTTTGCTAAAAAATTTATCATACAAGAATATATTATTGTATGATAAAATATAAACTTTATATCGTTTCAATAAACATGCACATGCAGACCTTTCCATAACCACTACTATTGACCTAAATCTTTCGTGTTGCCCAAAATGGATATTGTAAGGATATCTCTGATCCAAAGGACTGAAAATATGTTTCATCTTTTAATACAATAGATCCGTGTATTTTTCGAATAACACTAAATACACTTTGGTCGTGACGATTGTCTATAAAACATGTTTCTTGATTCTCACGATTATAATGATCTGTGAAAAGTAATTTATTTGTTGTTAATACATTAAAATATTCATCTAATATTTTCATTAGTTTTTCATTTTTTTTCATAATTAGGATACCTCCTAATATTTGCCCAGAATTGGCATATACGCTATTTAAATCAAGATTGAAATGTTGAAATATTTGGCGTGTCGTCCATATTTTTTCTAAATGTTCCATCTGAAACGAAATAATACCTTCATTTGAATCATTTAACATGTCAATATATTCGTAAAATCTTTTTTTGCCATTTGGATTAATAGAACAACCTGCATCAGCATATATTAAAAAATCATCACTATCTATTTTAGCTAAATGCTGTTTAATGATATCAATTTTCCATATCCAATATCCGTTACCACGAGGATGTACTAAAATATCATTATATTTATTTCTAAATTCGTCGCTTAAATCGTATGGACGATAGGGTGTCGTTGTAGTAAACCATCCGGTATTATGCGCTTCAGCTATTATCCGATTAATAGAATTTTCATATTTTTCATTACCATATGTAATGAAATGTATTTTTTGATTCATTATAGTTAATACATTTTTTATTATTTTTTTATAAATACGAATAAAAAACAATATATTTATTTTTTTGATTATTTTTTTGATTATTTTTTAGTATTTATTTTTTAGTTATTTTTTGTTTTCAATCCACTATTTCTATTAAATCATCCACCTTTTCAGGGTATGCAATCTTAATACCTGACCAACCCGTCGGCTTCCATTTTCCAAATTTCTTTTCCATGTATTCATACAATTCAGTTCCTTTTGGCATCTTGCGCATGCCTTGAGATTCTTGAAACCACATCTTAAACTCATTTGCCAATTCCTTCTTACAAACTTTGTCTGCATCATTATCGGTCTTGATAATCATTTCATGTACAAAAGCAGCAATATGATCCTGTCCTTGACGATACCTATTCGAAGAGTCCTTTACCATATCACAATCTTCAACATGTCCATTTGTTTCAAACGCACGTTGAACTAACATGCTCGTAAACAAAGGCGCCCAAACTACAATCTTGTTATCCAAATCCTTGTCCTTTAGAAAGTGATATGGCTCATTTTCATCCACCTTATCCACAAACTTGGACATAAAATCGCAAATACGAATACGTCTCCATGTGCCGTCATCATTGCTATTAATTTCAAACAAGGAATTCGTGCAGACACACAACTTGAATTGTGGTGTAAATGTTTCACTCGCAGAATACAACGCACGTGCTTGAATTTTGTCTCCACCTGTCAACTCCTTCATAACACCTTCATTAATACGCGTATCTTTTGACGGCTCTTGCATAACGGCATATCTCAATCCCTTCAGCTGGATGACCTCACTAGATGTTCCACCCACACCAGGACGTTTATCACTCACCAAGGTAATTGGCACAGTTCCCGCATATTCACCCAAGGCATGATTCATAAATTCCACCAATTTACTCTTTCCATTGCTGCCATTACCACGATAAATGTTAAACGTTTGATTCAAGTTCGTGCCAATTAAGCATGATGCTAAATGGTCCCACATATATTTGCACAATTCCTTTACTGGGAAGAGCTGCTGCATAAAGGTTTGAATACCCTCTATTTGTTCTGCATCTGCAACGGCATCTACTGGACGATAAGCAATTCCAGTCGTCTTTGTAATATAATCTTGCGGATATCCATCACGGAAACACTTGTTCTTAAAATCAACCACACCATTTGTAAAGCAAAGCAGATATTTATTGGCATCCATATTTCTCGTAAAGAATTTGTCGTAAAAGATGGCCGCCGCCTCCTTCATGATATTATTCTTATCATTTGTCTTTCTCAACCTGATTTGCAGCTCACAAACATACTTCATCTTCTTCTTGTAAGCTTCAACACGTTCTTGTTCTTGATTATCCCCTGCGCGTTTATAATCATCTGTGTATTGCTCAATCTTCTTTTGATATACGCTATGCATATCTCTTGAAATACACAAACGCAAGGTTTCACCATGATCCGGCTCCCAACGATGATTCACAAATGTATACCACACTGGCTTTCCAATCAAGCTTGCACAAACAAATCGATCCTTGAACATGTTGTAAAGCACCATGGCAAAGTCATAATCTGTCGGTGAATTAATTGTCTCTTCAATATAACTATCTACTGTGTTATCCTTGACGCGCTGAAATTCTTCGAACGCATCTTGTTTTGCCCAATACATAATAGATCTTCTTGTCACGCCAGACGTCTTATTATTGTCAATGTGTCTGTTCCACACATTATACAACTCCGGAATAGTATTGTAATCAAAATCGGACGCCTTGCTTCGCAACATCACCCACGACAAGAATAAACGTTCGTCCGTATGTTTCAGTGCAAACGCAACCTGTCTGTTCAACAGATGAGAACCCGGCTCGTAATACTTTTCAGGTAATACTTGCACATACTCATGCGTCTCCTTGATGAAATACTCTGCAGGTGTCAATGTAGACAAGATTTTGTTGATTGCGCGCACCAATATATCCTTGTTTGTAATTCCGGACAATGGAATATCTCCATTCATATCATCCGCACCGCCATCTTCATCATCATACAACAAGCGCAGCTTTGCCTTGCTATTCATTTTTGAACGCGGTTTCCCTCCCTCACTATTCAAGGATTGTTTATATTCCTCTACAATAGACGGGTTGATTTCAAACTTGGGATGGTTTGGATATTGCGCAGACAATTTGAAGATATTCTTTGACATGTCAAAATCTATCACACGCTTCTCTTCAATCATGAATTCACCATCATTATTATCATATTTGATCTCAAAATATTGAGTCAACTGATATGCGTCTTGACCCGGTTTACGTGAACCATACATTTGCCAATTGGTTTTTCCTTTGCTAATACCCTCATCTAGAACCGCTGCCCAGCTATTTGTAATCGGCAACCCATCCCACATTTCAGCCAGCTTATCTAATACCCGCTTTCGTAACATAGTTTGCATAACATTATCCATTTGAATTCCAATGATCATATGGATTCCGTCCTTGGTCAAAGACTTGTCTTCTAATCTATTTATCTTAGGCTTTTCCATGATATAGACGGGAAACTCCACGTTTTCCACAAAGGTAAAGAACCCCTTCAACTCTTCCAAATACAAGAGCACCATATCTTGAATATGCTCCTTTGTGTGTTGTCTGGAATCGATTTTGTACTCGTATCTAAAATCAAAATCCACTAATATCGGGCCGCCAGTATTAAGTTGTTTCTCCGTCAAATATTCCATTTGATTTTTAACCATCACCTTATCATAATAGTAAACAAAGAATTCTGGCAGTTCCTCTGGTGTGATATTATAGGCACCCCCATAGATTTGGAGAGTCTTGTCGGGAATTCGTGTATGAGTTGGTGTGGATTTGGAATCATTCTTACCATTATGCTTTAATAGGAAGTCTGACAAATCTTTATATGATGTCATTTTATAGTATACTAATGGTATATATTATTTTATTTCTATTTCATTTTTTTTAACATTTATTCAATATTCAAATCGGCGGTTCATAAATAATTCAATGCATAAATGGTATAAAAATAATACAATATATTTCATATTATGGCAGAATCAACTATTTCTAAAGTTATATCAAAAGATACAATAACCCGTTTATTAAAAGATGTAAAAGCCCTTAGGCAAAATCCTCTCACGGAAAATGGTATCTATTACATTCATGACGATACGGATGTCTTGAAAGGTTATGCCATGATAGTGGGACCCAAGGACACACCCTATTTTGGGGGATATTATTTTTTCTCACTGGAATATCCAACCGATTATCCGCATATGCCACCCAAAGTGAAATTCCATACGAATGGCGATAATATTCGATTTAATCCCAACTTGTACAAGTGTGGAAAGGTGTGCGTTTCACTTTTAAATACTTGGCGTGGTGAGCAATGGACATCGTGTCAAACGATATCTACGGTGTTATTAACCTTGTGTATATTGCTGTGTAAAGACCCGTTACTCAATGAGCCTGGCGTAGATAAGAATCACAAAGATTTTGAAGCATATTCACGAATTATTGAATACAAAAATATAGAAATTGCATGCTTACATATGATCAATAAGAAAGACACCATTTTTTCAATAGAATTTGATGCGTTTTATTCACATATGAAAGAATATTTTGAAAAAAATATAAATGCCATTATGGAAAATTTAGAAAAACACAAGAGATTACACACGAATCCTGAAAAGCTCATGACGGGACTTTATTCCATGTCCACCATACTCGATTACAACAAATTATATAATTATTTTATAGAAACGAAAATAAAGTTGGCTTTAGACAACCACCATAACAAGGAGAATAACAAGGAGAATAACAAGTAACTTTTATATTTAAAATTGATTTAAAATAATTATAATGAGGTATATAATATATAGTAACTAATATGCACTTCTGTGACGTATGCCAAAACATGTATTATATTCGTATAGATGCAGATAATCCAAATAAACTGGTTTATTATTGTAGAAAGTGTGGTAATGAATCATCTAACTTGACCGCGAATGACATTTGTGTTAGTAAAACATATATTAATCAAGGTGAACCAACGTTCACACATGTTATCAATAAATATACTAAATTGGACCCAACTCTTCCGCGGTTTAATACTATCCTTTGCCCCAACCCAGATTGCACCACAAATACAAAGGATACGCCGCGCGAGATTATTTATATACGTTATGACCAAATAAACATTGATTACATTTACTTGTGTTCTACTTGTGACACGAGCTGGAAGACTGAAAAACAAGGATAAAAATAAACCTGAGCATATAACTTGTCTTGTATATATTGTATTTTTTTATCAAAAATGATGACACTTATTATTACGTTTATTTATAATAATAATAATAATATTAAGATTCAAGGGAACATGAAAGTATTTATATTACACTATTCCAAATTAGTTGATAGAAAAAAGCATATACTTGATCAATTAAACAAGCTAGACATATTAGATTATGAATTTATTGAAAAATATGATAAGGATGAAATAACGAGCGAAGAAAGTAGTATATTTGATATTAATTATAAAAAATCAACTATGTCATTATGCTTAAAACATTTTTATGTATTTAAAGAAATTGCTGAAAAATATGATAGTGCTTTAATATTTGAGGATGATGTAATATTATCTCACAATTTTACTGATATGTTCAATAAGTATATTGCTCAATTACCTCAAGATTATGATATGTTATTTATAGGAGATGGTTGTTATTTACATATTGAAAATAATCGTATTATTCCAAATCAATACATTTATGAAAAAAGTTCTACAAGATGCGCGGATAGTTATATAGTCAGTAAAAAATGTGCATTAAAAATATGCGAATATATACAACATTTGAACTATAAAATATTTTTACCAGCAGATCATTTCTTAAATCTAGCCATAATAGAAAATAACTTGAAAGTTTATTGGGCAGAACCAACTATTGTTACGCAAGGTACTCAAAATGGATTATTTAATTCAACTTCGGATAGTTGGAACGTTTGAGCGGAGTTTATTTTATTTGCTTTTGTTCAAAGGTGTAAAAAATGGTCCCGCAAAGATATAAATAAAAATTGATTATTTATTTAAAGTTATCTATGGAGTATATAGTAGCAATGAGCGATATAGAGAACGATCTCTTTGATAATTCAGACGACAACGATTCAGATGTGGAATCTGATGCTGGATCAGAGTTAGGTTACGATGAGGTTACAAATAAAAAAATGAATATTAAGAAAAAACCACCCAAACCACCTACAGATGAACCTGAAGCAGATGATGATGATGCAGATGATGATGTTGTGGCGGATGTTGATGCAGATGTAGATGCAGATGTAGATGCAGATGACGAAGAATATGTAAGTGGTGATGATAATGCCGTAGATGATGAAGATGAGGAGGAAGCTCATGAAGAAGCAGAAAATGAAGCAGATGAATATATTCCAAAAAAACGAGATGTTTCCATGAGGGCGGCTGTTGCTGTGCCCGAATTTGATAATCAAGACGGAAATACAGATGATGAGGCTGACGACGAAAATGACGAAGATTATTTACAAAAATTTGATGCGGATATTAAAAAGAATTATATAGTGGATTATCATCCAGAATGTATGATTCATAACTATGAAGAAATCAGTGCATTGACCAAGGTGATACGTGACAAGGACAATATTATCGTGGATCCATTGCACAGAACTATTCCATATTTGACTAAATATGAACGCGCACGTGTATTAGGTCAACGTGCAAAGCAAATTAATATGGGGGCAAAGCCATTCGTCAAGGTGCCTGAAAATATTATTGACGGGCACTTGGTCGCTGAAATGGAACTTGCTCAAAAACGCATCCCATTCATTCTTCGTCGCCCTCTCCCTGGAAATAGTGGTAGTGAATATTGGAACTTAAAAGACTTGGAAATTATTACGTTTTAGAGGTGTTGCAAATTGTATTTGTATAAAAATAAATATGTTTTGATTTTATTTATTTATTTTTATATTTTTTATGCATGATGAGTTATGTTGTGCAACATACCCGGGTTACTCATCCACAGCAGCACGTCCCTTGTCCAACAACCAATCCTTTTGAGGCCTATCTACCAATTCATTTCTCTCTATGATGGCGTTCAAGATATAAGGTGTCATGTTTGCTTGTTGCATTTCGTAACGTAAGCTTGAGGTATCCTTGGGGAAACAAGTACCACCGAATCCTCTCTGGCCGTCATGTCCAGGCACCATGGTATGACTCGACAAGATTCGTTCGTCTGCAGTAGCCAAAGCCCTGACAACTTCATAATTCACTTGTTTTTGCTCACAAAATTGGTAGATTTCATTGCAAAAAGACACCTTCGTTGCCAAATAGCAATTCTTAAACATCTTGATCATTTCTGCCTCCTTGTTCGTGATAAAATGCAAGTTGTTGTACTTGATTCTATCATTGGCATGAGCCAAACTAAAAAGCGTCGTCATTTTCTCCTTCATTTGCTCGTCTTCGGGCTTACCCAACAAACCAAACATCCAATCCTTGTTGTTAATAAAATCGTTAATGAAGTTCTTTTCGGTTAAAAATTCGGGCATGAAATAGCAATTCAACTTGTCGCAAGTTCCTACTGGCACAGTAGATCTTAGGACAATAAATCCCTTGTAATCAATGGACGCCAAATCTCTTAGAACAGATTCAATGATATTTACATGGCAAGAGCCATTCTTGGACATGGGTGTCGGGACACTGATAAATACGATCTCACACTTGTTCATATCTGCCAAAACCAGGCCTTTAGGGACGCATGATTCGGGGTTGATATCATAGGCTAAAATATCAATATCCTTGCATTTTAGTTGAAACGTGGCTTTGCCAACAAAACCATTACCAATAATACCTACTATCATTTCTAAATATATCTGTCTTAATATATTTATGTTATTTACGAATTATTATTATAATGCAATAAATATATGGAAGTTTTGTCAGCCATTATAAAGCATGATATGCCTGTTATAAATATACAAGGTCGGGTATGTCATCATAAAATAAAAATATTATATGCGCTGTGTAAACAATTTAATTTGGAAAATTATTTAGAAATCGGTGTGCACAATGGCTCAAGTATGAGTTATGTTTTACAATGTAACTATATCAAACAATGTGTTGGGATTGATCCATTTGAAAAATTACAAACATCTGACCCCACTATGATTCATTATCAACAAAATGATCATATCACTCTGAATAAATCCTTGCAAAATATACAAAATAATAATAAACATGGGGCAGATATACAACTAGTTCAAGAATATTCATGTAATGTAAATCCTGACAAATTCGGAAATAATATTGATTTACTTTTTATTGATGGAGATCACAATTACAATGCTGTTTTGAAGGACTATCATATGTTCAAGAGATGTGTAAGACCAGGAGGTTTTATTGTATTTGATGATCTACATCAAGAGGGCCCTGGTAGGGTGTTTAATGAGGTGCAAAGACATTCTGACGTAAAATTATTTGGTATATATGATAAAACCGAAGGTATTCTTGTGAAAATGTAAGTTGTAATATGTAAATAATCAAAATAAATAATCTATAATAGATAATATAATAGACAATATTTAATGACTATTATAGATTATTCAAAAAAATATATTTTCATATCGAATATGAAAACTGCTTCTACATACATTAATAATATTTTTGCAGAATTTAAACCTGATATTTTACTAGATAATAGTGTAAATCAGTATAAATCAATTGGTAAACATAGTTCTTATTTAAAGTTAAAACATTTTTTAAAAGAAAATACTTATGATATTAATGATTTTTATATATTTTTCTTTATCAGAGAACCGGTGTCACGTTTAATATCATGCTTCAATTATGAAACGAACAATCGAAAAAATGATATATTAACATGGTACAATTATAACTTTGAAAATAATCAAACATGTTTTGAAGATTATATCAACATTAAATCACATCATTTTAAAACAATTGATGAGATGATATTTGATGAAAATGGACAAATACCTCCTAACATACATATATTTAAATATGAAGACCTGCAGAATTCAATTAAAACTATATTAATGGACCTAAATTTAGAATCAACCAAATTAGACACGAATTATATTAATAAAAGTATCATAACAACTCAATTTAATATCACCGACGAAATGAAGCAAATTATATATAATAGATATAATCTTGATGCAAATTATTATAACTAGTAATTGAAACTTTGTTCAATATACAATCTTTATGATGTAATCATTTTTGTTAAATAATATGTTCCATTTGACATTGAAGAGACACAAAATCCAATATCACTTAGAATAGCAAGACATTGGTTGTTAAAATCTGGTATATTCATAAAACGTCCATGCAACTCAACTATAATTTTTTTAATATTTTTACCTATATAATCCTTGTATTTTGTGAGAAAATCAAGCTCACCTCCTTCTATATCCATAATAATAGTATTAAATTTTACATAGTACTGATTTTCTAATGTTTCAATAGAGGTTGTAACAATATCATATTTCACTATATTCTGGTTCCATATATTATTATTATCTGGATTTTCTCGATCTGTTCTATGATGGCTTCCTGCAACAATTAAGTCATATGTATAAAATACTCTAGTTTCATTGTCATTTTTATCTATCATCGTATTTACGAATAATAAATTATCTGTATGATTATCTTGTTTTGTTTTCTCAAGTGCTTCATATAATTCTGGATTAGCTTCTACTGCAATAACCTTATTCGCTCTTTTCGATGCAACTACAGAAAGATAGCCTAAACAAGCACCTAGTTCAAGAACAATATCTTGGTTATCAAGAATATTATTCACTAAATTATATTCATCCAATTCATAACTATTATTATCGAATCTATTTTTTAGATTGTCAATATTATACCGGCTTGGTATGTTTAAACAAATATTATTGTATATAATAGACTCCATATATTATATTATCTATAATTATACTTTATTTTGATCATTTTGACGTTGAATAGTTCCTTGTTCAAATTCGTCCGTGAAAATATTTTTTTTTCCAAAGCCCAAGCTAACCAATATTCGTGTATCAGCACATTGTGTCTCCATTCCCCTATGTGTAATACGCTGATCAAATATAATAACATCCCCTTTTTTAGGGTGCAAATAAATTGACTCAACAGGAATGATTTCTCTCTTCAAATGACTTCCAGGAACCACTTGAAGTGCACCATTGTTATTGTAGTGATCTTGCAAGTAAACTGCAACCTTTACTATTTCATGTTTTTCATTTTCAGCGCTCCCCCAAATATCATGTTTTTGATATTTTTCATAGTGGCCATTTAATTTATCTTTATGCCAGCCAACCACACGATTTATCCCAATATCATTATGGCTACAAAAACGATAGTTCAATCCATTAAATAATATTTCTAAATTGGCATGAATTTTCGTGTGTTCTTTTAAACTAGCGGTTTTCTCTAATTGAGGTAATTTGATGTAGTCTGGAATAGTAAATCCATCGCAGTTTTTCATAATAATATTCTTATTTTGTGATAGATATGTCATGATTTCATTACGATACCCATCAATTTCTGTATGAGACAATACATTCGTAAATACATAATATCCATTCTTGTTATAAAATTGTTCAATTTCATCTCTTGTACTCATTATATGATATAAAAATAATTAATTATTTTAGATTATACTAAAATCAAGCATTTACTTCCAATCTTTTGCTTCATCTATGTCAAGAGTATCTTCTTTATTCATCACATACGGATATATCCTTTCACCTGATATTGTGGCATTTTCCAAGATAGACGTATTAAATATATCAATATATCCGTTGTGTAAATAACATTTGGGTAATATTTGACGACATTGGTTATACGGCTCATCTATATTATCCACTTTTTTGAATAGAGGCACCAAAGTATTTTCTGTTAAAGTATACATTTTATACGGCGATTTTTCAAACTCAACCACACTTCGCAAACTATCATAATTCTCTCTATTTTCCAAAAACAAACAAACAGCATTGTCAATATCTTCCACTTTCCGCAAGGGTGATGTTGGACGCAATTGCAAGACAATATCTGGATAATATTGATGGTTTTCCTTGAGCCATTCCACGCTATGCTTCATGCATTCATAGTCTGTTGATAAATCACCGGATATTTCCGATGGACGCAAAAAGGGCGCCTCCGCACCATATTTCATTGCAATATCCGCATACTCTTTACTATCCGTAGAAACCACAATCTTCATGTCATATCGACATAATTGCGCCTGTTCTATAGACCACGCCAATAATGGCTTTCCACGATAGTCCTTGATATTTTTATGCGGCAACCCTTTACTTCCCGAGCGCGCAGGAATTATACATAGAATGCGAATCATTTAAATACTATTACTAATAATATTTAAATGATTATTTTCGTTGATATTGATGACACGATATGCTATTATACTGACGGAAATAAAGGCGATTATAAGTTGGCATTGCCATATTTCGATAGAATTCATAAAATTAACCAATTATACGAGACAGGAAACACCATTATCTATTGGACTGCCCGTGGCACATTAACCCAAATTAATTGGTTTACTATAACACTGAATCAATTACATGAGTGGGGTGCCAAATTCCACGAACTCCGGATGGGAAAACCGGCATATGACCTTTTTATCGACGATAAAAATATAAATAGCGATCACTATTTTAGCATAACCGAGTAGACTTGCCCCTTTAACTTTTTATTACACCTTCAAGATTGTAATTTATAAACGGATTAATAGATAAAACATTCACATTGTAATCTTTCTGAAGTATTTTTTTAATATGAATAGTCATGTTCTCTATTTGTTTTAACCAATTATTATATTTATCTATTGCATCTGGACCCATCCCCCAAGCAACACCTCTTGTTTCCTTTGTATGATAATTTGTATAATTACACTCATTATTAAGTTTACAACAATCATGTCCAACCAAAATAATATTTTTTGCACCCATATAATGAGCTAAATGAATAGCAGAAGTTATAGTAGAATATGTTATAACTAATTTATTGTTGGTTTTATCAAACATAGATGCCTTTATTTGATTGGTATCAGTCTCACAAAAGTTATAATGATTAAAAGGTATGATTCTGCTAGGCGTGGAATAACTCATTTTATTAAGCGTGCCAAGTGTGCCTGCATTTGAATTACACACAAAGATAAATGAATCTGGATGTGTCTCATCCAATACTTTATTTATAAAAGCATGTTCTTTACGTAAATAATATGTACATTGAACCTTTGTAAATACTTGATTTATACCAATAGTTATTTTATTCTCAAAGAAATTAGCATTTAAATAGTCTAAAGACTTTCCTGATCCGATTACATAAATGTCTTGACCAGTATGTATATCTTTAAAATCGTTTAAACACGACTTAGTTGGGTTCATAATATATTATATATTAAAATTATTTTATATTAAAAATGTGTTTATAATATAATATAAATGGTAAAAATTATTTCTGAAATTGGAATAAACCACAATGGTTCTATTGAAGAGTGCAAAAAATTGATAATGTTATCCAAAATTGCTGGTGCGGATTATGTAAAAATACAAAAAAGAAATCCTGATGTATGTGTTCCTGAACATCAAAAATCCAAAAGAAGACAAACTCCTTGGGGTGAGATGAGCTATTTAGAATATAAGTGGAAAATCGAATTTTCTGAAGAGCAAATCAAAGATTTGTGTGAATATAGTGATTCGATTGGTATTACATTTTTTGCTAGCGTGTGGGATTTGGATAGCGTAGCATTAATGGCCAAATACACAAAAATTGCTAAAATAGGCAGTGCCAGTATTAATGACTTGAAATTGTGTGAAGCCGCCAGAAAGGCATTTGATTTTTTGATTATTAGTACCGGCATGAGTACAGAAGAAGAGATTGAAGCGTGTGTCAATGTATGTAAACCAGATGTCATTATGCACACAAATTCTACATATCCGTGTCCAACAGAAGAGTTGAATTTACGATATATTGAACATTTACAACAAAAATGGGGACACCTGGCCGAAATTGGATATAGTGGTCATGAATATGGCCTTGTCACAACTTATGCGGCAGTTGCCATCGGTGCAACATGGGTAGAACGTCATGTTACTATGAATAGACATCAATGGGGAAGTGACCATTTGAGCAGTATTGAGCCAGATGGTCTTATTAAGCTTGTAAAAGGTATTCGTGCTATTGAATCCGCTACTCAATATGCGCCTGGACCTCGAAAACAATTCGAGGGTGAAAATGCCAAAAAAGATAGTTTGAGAAAATAACAATATAATAATATATTTTTACATTATTCTAAACAATGAAGGTCGCCTTATGTTTCATCATCAGTTACGACCATATATTGAATAAAGAACATATATGGAGAGAATGGATTGAACCCAACGCCGACCTTATCAATGTCTATTTCCATTACAAAGACTACAACAAAATCCAGTCCGCTTGGATTAAAGAACGCGCCATACCGGTGAGTTATATTGCGTATACCACCTATTATCATGTAGTTCCCGCCTATATAAATATATTGTCTTATGCTTTTAACCACGATACTGGGAATCAATGGTTTTGCATGCTCACTGATTCGTGTGTGCCCATTATTTCACCCCAGCATTTTCGCAATCTTTTTATGCAATATTACAAGGATAGCATCTTTCGTTGGAAAAAGGCGTGGTGGAATGTCCACTTAAACGGACGTGCCAATTTACGCCATCTAACCGAAGAATTTCATCTGGGACATGACCCCTGGTTTGTACTCAAGAGAGAAGATGTTTTCCGGTGTGTTCGTTTTGCATTATCGAGGAATGCCATGTATAAACGCGTCTGTGAAGGAGGGCTCGCTAATGAAAGCGTCTTTGCCATTATGTTACACGGATTAAAACAATTAGAATATGTGAAAAACGAGGTATCGCATATGACCAACTGGGAAAAAATGTCGTCCCCGACCAGTCCCTATATATTTAAAACCGGCACAGAGGAAGATATCCAATTCATTAATACATTTCTGGATGTCAATAAATATACCATGTTTTTGCGCAAAGTAGATCCAGCTTTTCCTGATGAAATATTAACGCGTTTTATTCAACGCCCAGCGCCGCCTGTTGCATTGGGTGCAGTGTTTACGTATTATGTTGCGTCATGTAATGTATTTACGTGTGCATTTTTAATGCGCGCACAAGTTCTACTATTTTTATTCGGCCTGGTTGTTTATTTTTACTTTCGCTCTGTGTTTGGTTTTGGCTCTGGTTCGGGTGGTATATTTGCAACCTCTTGTTCCATTCCAAGCGGTCCGTCTGTATTGTTATACCAATCAT
>JACCDO010531822.1_pt1 | contig 33391 bp, 22 predicted proteins | sample 7446101 | NCBI WGS metagenome assembly JACCDO01 (sample SAMN15323440, study PRJNA562643) | freshwater metagenome | isolation source: river surface water | place: USA:Blue River Watershed | collected 2017-08-16 | reverse complement strand
TAATCTTAACTTTTAAGTTCTTGCGGGTCTCGTACTTGTTTTTGAAGTAGTCTAATATGACTTTTTCGCACATATAATCTAACGTAGAAAATACCTTGGATTCATCCATCCATCCATCTATCCATTCATTAACCAAAAAGGTCCTTCGTAAAGGCTATAAACATAAATAACAGGATCGTCAGGTAGTGCAAATAGTTATTCCATAGCGGGTAGCGTTTAAAGGGTAGTAAAAAATCATGAAATGGCTCGCCTAAAGGTCTACCGCACATCTTATTGTGTTGTTCGGTTAGCCAGCAACGATTATGATTTAGTCTCCAGTGTAGAGCGACCAAAGGAACGGTGATAATATATATTTTAAGCAGGATTCCTTTGGTAAGCCAACCAAAGTGTAGGAAATTATTAAATATATGATGTATAAAAAGTACGAACGGAGCATACGGAGGCATCGTGCAGTTACTCTCGTGATAGAACAGGAAAGTAATAACAGATATCAAAATCAGGATAAGTAAGGAGTCGTCCATGTCTTTAAAGTTAATGTTGAAAAAATTAAAATTTAAGCCCGACGAGCCAAGGCATCGCGGAGGATTTTGCGCTGATGGTCAATCTTGCTGCCGGTGCGTTTGGCAGTAGGTACCTTGCCACCGCCTTGCGCGTTCTTAAAATAGGCGGAACAGAGATTGTATGCTTGGATCTGTGGAGCGTACAAGGTAGACGTTATCTTTCCAAGCACTTGTGTAGCGGTCTGTGGCTGTTGATATTGCTGCTGTTGGTACTGAGAAGCTTGCGATTGGTACTGAGAAGCTTGCGATTGGTACTGAGAAGCTTGCGATAAGGATGGTCTGAATAAGGATGAAGCAAGTGACTTGACAGGCGAGAATAAGGTTGATGCAATTGAGGGTTCCGTGGTAGGTTGGGATTGTGCCATCGGTTGGTCCGCTTGAGACTGAAATTGAGGTATCGATTGGTCCGCTTGAGACTGAAATTGTGGTGGTTGAAATTGGGATTGGGGGTTAAATATGTTATCAAGGGGTGACTGGTCTGCAAACTGGGGTTGCGGTTGAAGCTGTTGTGGTTGAAGTTGAACCTGAGCCTGAACATCCGATGGCGATTGCAGTTGACCCTGAACTTGCGCCGTCGGAGCCGATGATATATCTACAAACTGGGGGTTTGCTTGCATGGGTGGAAGGGGAGGATTGGCGATGGCAGTGCTGATAGGACCCGTGATGGCTACTTTAGGGGTCTTAACCTTACACTTCCAGGACGGATTACCATCTGCCTTTTCAAGGGTGTCCCCGATCTTGGCGGTGCGTGGTACGGTGGCGGATTTAATATTGTATAATTGACAATAGCCGTCCGTGGACATGGCATATCCCATACAATCCTGATCCTGAAAACAGGCATTGGAACATTCTTGTTCACCTATCTGACGCTGTTCATATGCCGGGTATTCCATCATCGATGTACGGCAAAATCCAGTACCCAACTCGGTAAAGGCCGTGCTTGGTTGTGGAACCGGTATCGATGCATCAGGAACGGAAGGAGCGGTAGGGGACACCGCGGGCGCAACCGCAGGAACAGAAGGGGTAACCGCAGGCGTAAGAGGCGCAGGTGTCGCGCCTGGTAACACGCGATTAACCTTGGAACACCAGCCGTCCGGGGACTCGTATCCGGTTACACCTAATTTGCCCATGTAATCGTTTCCGCAAATAAGGGATTGAGGGTTATCGGGAAACTTGCTGTCTGGTTTAGAGCAATAATCGTATAAGCACGTTTTACCGTCCAGAGTTAAACATCCTACATCATTGCCGAATCTCTTAACGGGTGCAGAAAACTCGTTTATGCACATCCAATTATCTTTTAATTCTGGGCCTGACGGTGCGGCAACTGGAATCGGTGTGACGGGAGCGGCAGGTGGTACAGCCTGAGCCTGGGCGGCAGGAGATACAGCAACTTGAGCCGCTTGAGCCGTTTGCACTTGGGCAGCCTGGGAATCTTGAATCGCTTGTGCCGCCTGGGCAGCCTGAGCTGCAGCTTGAGCCGCTTGCAATTGTGCAGCCTGAGCCGCTTGGGCAGCCTGAGAATCTTGAGCTGCTTGTGCCGCTTGAACAGCCTGAGCTGCAGCTTGAGCCGCCTGAGCCGCTTGCACTTGTGCAGCCTGAGCCGATTGGGCATCTTGAGCAGCTTGTGCAGCTTGTGCAGCTTGTGCAGCCTGTGCAGCCGCCTGGGAAGCTTGCAGTTGGGCCGCTTGAGCAGCCTGAAACTGAGCCGCCTGAAGTTGAGAGTCTTTAGCAGCCTGAATTTGTGCGTCTTGGGCTGCCTTCATTTGAGCGTCTTGAGCTGCTTGTGCCGATGGGGTTGGTATGGCAGGCGCTACGGGGGTCGATACCGCTACAGGGGCAGGGGCAGCCGGTGCTACCGGTGCTACCGGGGCCGAAGGCGGTTTGGCTCCGCCTTTTTTAATTACGCAAGACCATGTAGGGTTGGCATTACTGGTGGTTACCTGTGCGCCAGCGGGGGCGTTGCCTGCATTTTCTCCGGAACCGTATGTTTGACAGACATTACGAACCGAATTATACGCAAATCCCTGGCATGTAGGATCGTTTAAGCACTTAGCAGCGCATGAAGCATACGATCCCGTGGTTTGCGACCAAGGGGGAACTTGGTTTGCGGCGGTTATACAACTACCCACAGCGGCCTTAGGTTGGCACTTCCAATCGGTCTGACCGTCGCCAGTGCTTATATCGGTGGTATGAAGAATATAGGTTTTGGTTTTTTCGTTGTACGAATAACCTGTGCATGTATCAAGTATGCCACACTCGTTTTGCACTCTTTCGCGTGACGTATTCTTGGAGGGTGTGCCTACATCTCCGGCACATTTGCCTTCCAAAGTATTTAGGTATGAATTCGCAGGTCCACCTTTACCGTTACCCTTCCTAAGGGACACTGGGTTCAAGGCGTAGTCTCCGGCCTTCATACGTGTTGCTTGATCCCATTTAGCTTGCGAGAACTGATCAATCGTACCGGTGTAATATCTGGCATCCTGGTTGTTGGACGCCGCCATTTTTACATAAGGGCCATGCTGAGCGAGATACACGACTGTACCGTTTGCTAATTGTCTAACCGCATCGACAGGTATGTTCGAGCTGCCTATAGCTGGGCCACCCATTGATAAGCTATTTCCCATTTATAATTTATTTAATATTTTAATTTCCCATTAAAGGAAGCTGATAATACATCGGACGGTCATCTGTATAATCCGTAAAATCCATTACATCCGGAATTGTAATAACTGGAGCCAAGGTTGATCCGGTTACGGACGGATCCATATCCAGTGTAACAATCACGGAGCCGAGGATTACCATATCATCCCAGTCCGGGTGGGTAAATACCGAGATGCCGGTGGGCAAATGTTTTTTAATGCGAGGGTCGTCTACTTGAATGAGGGTGTCCGTGTCAACCTCATCCAGATCAATGTCAAGGATCGAAAATAGCTCAATCAAGCTAATCGATACACCGTATACGCAAGAAATACCGACGATTTCTGACATTTTTATTGGAAAAGAAACTTGTCAATTTTTTCCTGGAGTAAGTTATATGGATTTTAATTGCGGGACATCACAGTGTATATACTATATTATGTTAACCGTAATTGGTGTCATTGCGGCAACCATCGTACTGGATATATTGTTATACTTTGGATACTCCTATTTTACTGTACGTCGATACTATTCAAGTGATATCGCTCAATGGAGGCAGCGTGAATTGGCTAAATATGGGTCGGGCGGTGGTCCCATCGGCTCAAAGTGGGAAGAAGTTTATGCTCCAGACGAGGACGTGAAGATGACATATTTAACATCCAATACGGACAGTATCTTTGGTATCGAAAATGGGGAGATTTATACATGTAAAAAACCCTGTGACGGAACCTCCGATGATACCTTCTGGACGAAAGTTGCAACTCCCAGTAAAGTAAAGTACGTAGCCGCGTCAGATACGGAACTATGGGCGGTTAGCACAGATGGCACGCGTATGGTCACACCCATACCCACACCCATTGCAGCACCCGTTAAGTGGGCATCGAAAACTGGTTCACTGTTTACGAACGTGTCGGCGGATGGTGTGTGGGGTGTAAAAGACAATGAACCGTACAAGTGTGTAGATGATAGCTGCACCAAATATCAGATTCCTACAGTGGCTGTGCAGCAGGTGGCTTCTGGTAAGGATGTTAATTGGGCGGTAACTCATGGCGGGGAGCTTTACATGAGTTTACAGGATAAGGTTAAATGGACTCCTGTAAAAACACCGGACAATGTCAAAGTGAAATACGTGGCGGTTGGGTTAAGCGATGAGGTGTACATTGTTACGGATGAGGATCTGTATACAAGCGATGATGCTACGGTAGACGATCCGGAATGGGTAAAGATACCAAATGCACCAAAGTTTATATCGTTAGCTGTTAATAAGGATGTGTACGGGATAGACATCAACGGTAAAATGTGGAAGGCCTGAGGACACAAAGTGGAGAGGAAGGTTAAAGGTTAAGCCCCTCCCTCCCCCCTCCCTCCCCCTCACTTTTTTACTGCATTTGTGCGTGTTTTTCATGTTTTTACTGCATTTGTGCGTTTATGCCTTCCTCTCAAAAGGGGGTCTTGTTGCCCACCGCCGACCACATCAGACCCGACAGCTTGAAGGGCTGCACCTTGCCATCGATGTCCGTCAAGATGCTCTTGCAGGTCTCAAGCAGCGTCTCGATCGTCTGCTCGGTATCCTTCATCGTCAGCAGATCCGTGGCGCCTTCATGCTCCAGGATCAGCTTGCCGGACGGCGACACCGTCTCAAGGCTCACCTTGACCTTGATCTTCTTCAGGTCGTCCAGCTCGCCCTTGTTCACCTTGTTGAGGGTGGAGGTGAACAAGGAGTAAGCGGAAGGCGCCTTTTTAGCCGGCGCCCCCTCACTGTCCTTCTCGGCCTTCTTGGCCTTGGTGGCGCGCTTCGGCTTCTCCTTTTCCGCCTTCTCCGCCGCCTGATCCGCGGCCGGTTCCTTGGCCGCCTTGGGCGCGGCCACCCGCTTCTTAGGGGCGGCCATGAATTCCTGGTGCAGCTGCTCGATCGCCGCGTAGAGCTGCTCCATGCCAGCATTGTTGTTGTTCATCTCTTCCAGCTCGGCGCCGGTGAGACCCTCCGTACTCTTGATGTCGAGCTCGTACTCGGCCATCAGCAGCTTAAGCTTGTGCTGAAAGGACATGGTTGAAGGTTGGTTGACGGTTGACGGTTGGTTGACGGTTGACGGTTGGTTGACGTGGAAGTCTGACAGACTAATGTATTAGAGAGTTAACTACGACTGTATTCATTTTAAACAATTGTACTAGTTATTTCCATTCAAACTAATATAGCTGTCACTTGCTGTATACAAATAAACGTTCAGTGCGATCCTTTGCGTTAACACGTAAGGGGGAGGTGCGGTTTTGGAGATAGTAAATATCTCTCTTTGCGAACTGTTCGCATGAAATACGGTCTAAATCATTTGTAATGTGGCGTACTTCTCCCGTTAGGGTATTATAGTCGTTTGCTATCATGGCGAAGGTGCCTCCTGGTCTTAATACGTGTGCGCAGACGTTGACCGTCTGCCTCCAATACTTATCAAGCCACTCCTCATAATCGGGATAGGATTTAATACTTTGTTCTCCTTCACTGTACACTTCCATATCAAAGTAAGGAGGACACAGGAGTACGGTATCAAAGTAGGATTCATATTGTTTCATAAATTGGGGATCATCCTGGAGCCGTTCGGACGGTGTACATTTAATAGTAACTTTTTTGCTATTGTACGGCACACCAAACCCAGCATAGTACTCACCGAGGAACTCCGCTTTTTTACACACGGAAGGCATTACATCTATACCCATGTATTCGGTATAACCGGAGTGCATAAAGGCTGGAATATAGGATCCCCAACTTAATACGGGAGTGAAAAGCCGGGTGTCCGTCCCGGTGTTCAATATGTTGCGTATAATCCAGCAGATGGAGTAGGGATTAAATATCGAGGCCTTGGGTTGATAGGCCTGAAAGAGGTAAAACAGATTGTTGTAGTTAATGCCTGCGCTTGGTTTGCGTTCATTCGTGGTGCCTTTATCTTTTAGAAACAGATCTATGCTGGATGGAGCAAAGAAACGGTCTTCAAGCTGGAGTTTATTGTACATATTTTCGAGCGATTCCCAAAAAGATACGTGCGACTTTACCGTATTCGAAACCTTCGTTTCATGCAGTAGTTCAAGATAGAAAAGATTACGGATTAGTCGGCGGGAAGCGTCATTCTTTTGCAGAGAAATAACGGCATTAGGTGCGAACGATGCAGGATAGGTTAATATTTCGTGTTTATCGCCCCAGTCAAGTGTGCGTGGATCTTTAAACTCAAAGTAGGCTTGGTAGAAATAGGTAAGATAGCGGTAACGGTTAACAATAATAATCTCGTAAAAATAGTCAATGATGCGTTCACGGTTTTGATACCGTTTATCCGTTTCGGGGGATTTTATGAGGGGTCGCGCAACCCCCTTGGATCCCCTGTTTACGGGAATCAGGCTGAATATCTGTGTTAACGATTGCGGAACAGCATATGTAACGGTAAAGCGATCGGCAAAATCAGAGCGGGACATTTGCATTAGTGGAAAATGTGATAAAAACTGTTCCAGTGTAAGGAATCCCATTATAAATCAGGTTTGGAATAATTTAGTTACTATAAACGCGCGTTCTTAAAGCATTGAATTAATATTAAACTAAATAAATGTCGATCATATTTAATCCAGACGATTTCATACCTGAAAACGGTTTTAACGCTGCATTTTTAACACAGGCTTCGTACACGAATCTGGTAGAGCTGGTCAAAATTAGCATTAACGGATACGATTTTAACGGATTTAATTTTAATATACAAAAGCTTCCGTATTCGTACATGTTTATATCCCGTAATCCCTCGCGTTTTAAGATTGGTTTGGGGAAAAACGTGAATCTTAAGATTACGCATCTGGGGTTTTGCAAATCCTCGCTTACCGTGATTGCCCTGGTTTCTCTTAAAAACAACTTTACCGACAAGTCGGTGCCGCACATTGTTATATCTGGTAATCGATCTACATCGTATGAATTTAACCTGAATGACTTTAAGCTTATTCCATTGCATGCTCCTTACACCGTTCACGGTAAACTGGGTATCATGCCTGATGCCGTAGCGACGTCACAGAGGGACAATCATTCCACTGCCGCATCTCAACCTTTAACGGTAAATAAGCCGGAGCTAACCTTGAGCGTTGACAGCAGTCCACCTCCGGGTAGCAGTGCGGAAGAGTTTTACCAGGGGTATAAGGTTCATAAAGGGTTGCGAGGGGGTAAATATTACTACGATGCTAAGGGCAAACGTCGTTATCTGACAGTAACAAAGACGAGTGATGTTGTATATAATATAAATTTTCTCAGCGGTTCAAAAGAACAAACGACGGATCAAAGGGATTAATTGGCACCGCTACGGGCCAATAACAGTTTAATGAGCAATTCTTGCTTTTTTACCATCTTCTTTAATTCGGTTAAATCCTGTTCTACGGATACAGGATCCTCCCGCTCATCCGGTATGTCCGTATAAAAACGGTAGTCGTCAGGTCCATGTGCCGTCCTGTTGGCAGCAGAACGGCGTTGACTTTGCCTCGCGGCAGCGGGTGCACGTGCGGGAGCCAATTGCACGGGCACTTCATATGACGGTGGTCTTACTTGAAAGTCGGTTTGATACTCAATGGGTTGTCTTGTGTTGATCGGTGCCTGCGGGTGCGCTTGAGGACGAAATTGCGGCTGCGCCTGAGGATGAAATTGCGGCTGCGCCTGAGGATGAAAGGTTTGAGGACGAAATTGCGGCTGCGCCTGAGGGTGAAATTGCGGTTGCATGGGTTGCTGTTGCATTTGAGGGTGAAACGTTTGCATGGGTTGCGCCTGAGGGTGAAATTGCGGTTGCATGGGTTGCGCCTGAGGGTGAAATTGCGGTTGCATGGGTTGCGTCTGTTGGTGAAATTGCGGCGGCTGCGCCTGAGCTGCCGGTGTGGGATAGACGGGCTGTATTTGAATTTGTGGGCGTGAGTCTGGAGTCATTTGCGGATTAGGGACAATTTGTCTGTAAGCGTCTATTTTCTGTTTAGCTTCTTGGCTTGTCAATGGGCGTTCTTTAAAATCTGGTTTTGCTTTGCAGCGTTCAATCGTGCTTTCGTTATACTCGTCAGGATTAGTGTGTGATCTGTAGGCTCTTTCTAATTGTGTCATGCCTCGTATTTCGCGATCTTCTTTTAACATGTTTTGACCACCGTCTTCAGCGGTTCCATATGTAGGCATACGGGTATCATACATGGATTCCGGCTCATCTATAGACTCTTCAGCTGGACCCTTGGAAGCTTTTATATGGTCAAATACCTTGTTAAACAGTTTATTGTTAAACCCTGCGGTCTGTGCAAACATCGGACGTATCCGTTCGAATTCGGAGGTTATTTGTGCGTGCTCGCGTCTGTAACTGCTTTCGTCGCGGTCAAATACGTTGTCGCTAATATCATACATAAATGTATTATTCGGATTTGGCTTGGCGTTGTTGGCGGACATTCTTTACTTTATATTTAAATCTATCTTAAAGTAAATAATGCCACGTAAAATAACGAATCCCATTACTGGTCGTAAAATAACATTCGGTGGCGCTACCCACAAGAAGCTGCTACGATCAAAACAAACTGGTGGAGGTGCAGGTGGAGCAGTAGGTAAACCGCCGCAGGAAGCGCCCAAATCTGAGAATTTAGACTCGTCCTTACGGCTGTTTGATCCAAGCGTTATACAACAGCAGAGTGAAAAGTTTTTTAACAACCTGGTACGCAAGTCATCCGAGCCAACTAAACCGGTACCGACAAAGTTAGCAGCTACAAGTGAGTTTGAAAGTCCGATCGTACCAAAGAATAAACATGTTTTAATTGGTTCCAAACTGCCTCCTGCTCCGGCACAATCTCACTCCTATTATCATCATCACGCTCCTTTCTCGCAGGATTTTGGAGATTATGTATGCGTAAGAAAGGACACTCTGAGGGACCTGGGTATGTTTGTTCGTGATTCTATGTTTTCGAGCGTTGACCGGTAAAGACCCCATACAGAGCCAAAATTCATGATTCTAATGCTACAGTTACTGTATCTATTTGAAATATCTATCATTTAAATTTTTCTGGTTAGATGATATATATGTCGACGGTCATAGATAAGGATTTTGGAGTCATTATAATAGATGATAACCCTCCCATCTACAAATACTTTGGAAATTACTATGTGCTTATAGATGATCAATACCTGGCTTTTAGACCAGTAGGCGAACAAGACGATATAAACTATACGATTATAGATAACGCGCCTGTACCGTTCAATAGTAAAATTGATTATTCTAAATCTGTACCTATGCAAGGCATAACATCGATCATGTTCGGCCAAGATGGTAATAACCCGAATCTCGAAAATGCGCAGCTGATTACGATGCCCATACCCGCACTTCCCGCGGCTGCCACGCCCCTCGCGGCTGAGCCTGAGCCTTCCATTGGATCCTCCGCGGCCACACCCGAACCGGCCATTGCACCCGATACCGAATCTGAGCCGGAGGCGGATGATGGCGAGGTTCTTGACATTAACGAGGAGGATCTGGATGATATTTTAGATATGTTTGCTGCCGGTGAAGTGACCAACATTACTATGGTACGTGGTATACAGGTGCAGACATTCGATGTTAACGTTACACGGATTAAGTCCTTGTTGGAAACCAGCGATAACGAGTTTCTGAACGAGGTTCAGAGTCAATTTCTTATCAATATGCAAAAGATTGCCGAGCAGCGCAGCAAAAACGCCACGGTCGGCCAACTCATGCTTAACGTTAAAGGCCTGCCAAACTGGATTGTGCCAGTAGTTAAAGGTGCGTGGACGCCCGTTGAACGCGCCTATGAAGAGGTTAAGCAGGATAGTTTCCAGGTTGAGACCACGCCCGGTGCCTGTAACATGACCCTTGATCTGGTGAACGAGCCTCTGTACACGGGTTACGCGATGGATACGGACAGGGTAAACGACCTGCCTGGGTCGTGGCGTAAATCGCGTACGGATTTTACGGTGAATGCCGCGTACATGGAGACGGATCGGACGGGTAGTTCGTCTATGCGGCTCATTAAGCTGCCGGGTAATAGCTATGAAACCAACATTAAGCTTACGGAGACGGCGGTTAATCGCATTCTCAACAACCGCAACAAGAATGCGAGTATGTATGCCCGCATGATTACCTTGCCCAAGTCCATTAGTAGCATTGACGTGGACCTGATTGGTACGGAGCGTACGGCCAGTGTGGTAGGTCTGCTTGTGCGTGCTCCGGGTTCTTCAACGAAGGCTCTTAGCAGCACGCAGGACAAGTTTGTGGAGCTTAAGTGCTCTTCGATGACGTCCCATAAGTCCGTCCTGGAGCAGGTGCTTACGGAGGTCTACCCATCGGTTGATCAGGTTATTAACGGTTGGGCGGATACGGATAACGTGTTTACCGAAGACTTTTTTAAGCTGTTTAAAAAGTACCAATACGATCGCGCCGATCTTACCAAGGCAAACTGGTCCCAAATCGGTGAGATTATCAAGCGAAACCTGAAGGCCATCGCAACAGATGACTGGGCTACACAGCATACGGAAACCGTAAACCGTTTTAAGCGCGTTAAGGATCTTGAGCCTAAAGACATGCAGCCCGCGGACAACGGTAAATTTATTCTTAAATCGTTGCTGGATGACTATCTTGTGGATATTCAGGGTCTGGACACGGCCTTGCCCGAGGCACAGCCGGGTACTCCTGTTAAGCTCACGGTTAACAATGCCAGGTACAACTCGATTATGCTGGATCCGGTTCACGGTCTGGTGTTTCGTAGTGTTGGCGAGGGGCGAGACACTGGCAAATTTTACACGGCCGACGAGTATCGCAAACAGTTGCGTTACCAGCTTATGCAGCGTCTTCAGGTCAATCTGGACGCGGCTGAGAGTGAGCGATCGGGTATGACGAGCGAGACGTTGCGGCTCATTCTTGCGGATCTTGAAACCTATCGGTGGACGGCCAACAAGGGCATTCTCGACAGCCTCAAGATTAAGCTGACCACGAGCAATACGGTGGCGTCGTCTACACTTAACATGCTTAACCGATTTGACTTGACGGACATTGCGGGTCAGGTGAGCTATATTCGTCATATGACGATGTTTATCGAGCAGGGATTGGTTAAGCTGGATCCCATTAGTAAAAAGTATTACATTGTCCAGTCGCAAGAGCGTGTGTGCTGTGAGCACGAGTTTGAGGACATTAAAGAGCAACCGCTGACGGATTTTATCGGGCGTGAAGGTAAATGCAAGTACTGTGGAGCGCAGTTGGTTCATCTGGATCAGGCGGACGATTACGGACAGACCCAATTTATGACGATGCGTGACATGTATACGGCTCAGGGTGACGAGATTCCGGATACCGATCCGGATTTTGCTACCCTGAGCTATTTTATCGAACACGCGATTAAGTATCTGGAACCTTACTTGTCGGATCGCGGTATTGTTTTGTCGAGCGCCAATCACGAGCAAATCAAGGAGGATACCATTGCCTACATTAAGGAACACGACATTAGTGCAGCCAAGCCTTACGGTTCCATTATTAGTTCGCCGCCCAAGGGTGGTGTTACGCCCGATCTGCGTCTGGCCGTCCTGTACGGCTTGCCGATTAACACGCAGCAGCTTGATACCGATGACGGCAAGTCTGAGCGTACGGCCTTTAGGTTTAACGAAAAGGGCAACCCGGTTGCCACGGTGGCTTTCTCGCGTATTCTGGCTTATTTTCGGGATGCCGAGGCGGATAGTACGACTGACACGGTACCGATTATTTTTAAGAAGCTTAAGCGTGGCCTGATTAGCCAGTTGGCGACGGAGAAGTCGTTTACCATGCTTCATAACATGTTGGTTCTTAATCGCCTGTGCTACTGCTATGGTGCGATGGTGGCTCAGATGAATCTTACGGTTAACATGGACTATTCAAACACGGATGTCCTGATGGATCTGATGGATGACACCACGATTTATAACATTTGTAATACGTTTAACACTCGTATGACGGTTATACTCTCACAACATATTCAAAACCTTAACACGGGTGCCAAAGAAGGGCAAATCAAGATCATGCCCTATTTCGAGGCCTATATCCGCATGTTCAGTGCCGATTTCAGTCGCGACCTGTATAACGTCGGGTTGACGTCTCAGACGGTTGACGGGGTCATGCCTGTAGACCAGCGGGCTCTGCGGTCCTTCGCGACGGCATTTGAGCAGCTTAAGCGGCAAAATGCGGAAATGTACGATCGTATTGGGTCACGTGAGGTTGGATTTGCAAAATACGAGGCTACGCACAGCATGGTAGCACCTATTACGGCCACGGTTCCTCGGGCTCCAGATGAGATTGAGAATATGCAGGACTACATGGATTGTTGGGCGGTGAACATGCATCGTGGTTCTATGTATGGCGATCGTTTGTGGAAGCAGTATGCGACGATTAACCGGTCTCTGGATCAGGTACCGTATGAGTCAGGGGGCGCGGAGACGGTAGCTCAGTATCTTATGAAACTCACGGGGAGCGAGGATGATAAAAGCTTGGAGGCAACTACGTTTCAGGCTTCGGTCTGTTCAAGCACGGTATTGTTGAATGGACCTATTCTGGAGGAGAAGCCGGAAGTGCCGGATGAGGTGATGGAGGCTTATCTTACGAACGAGCGGACGTTGTCGGATTTCAAGAAGTCTAACGAGGCTAATTTGGACCTGATTGATCAGGAGTTGTGCGAGTTTAACCTGGCGGTGCCGGCGTTTAACAAGAGCTTGCAGACGAACCTAACGTACCACCCGTGCAACCCTACTCCTAAGGGTCTGATTAAAGCAGAGATTATGGGGCAAAAGCCCGATGTGGATGAGACGTTGCGCAAGGAGTTCCAGTCCCCTACACTGCTTAAAAACATGCGTATGCTGGTTAACTACAATGCGATGACGGGTTATACCTCGGCTCTGGATGGTGTTATTTTTAACAAGCGCGGTGAGAACGGTGCTGCACGTATGAATTATCTCACGAATGATATTGAGGTTAACCTTGGTTCGGAGAAGACGATTACGAATAGCGAGGCACATAGCCTGGTAGTTAACCGGCGATTTACCGTTGGATTGGCGGATTCATTGAAAGAGCCTGAGGACGTAGACGAGATTCCGGGCTTCGATGACGATTTCCCTAAACTGATTAAGCCTGAAGCGCAACTGATGAAGGAGCGCAAGCAGACGATTAACCGCCGTCGTATCTTCCGTATTCAGAACAATGGCCGTGCTCTTAAGAGTCTGCTTGGCTGGATGTCAACGCCGATGAGTGCGGAAGTATATGACATGCTTAAGTCGGTGGGAGAGTTGTCGGAGTCTACGGTAACTGGTAGTCGGTATGCGATTGAGAAGGAGCTGGCGTCGATGGAAGGTTACCGGCTGATGGAGTTGCTTACGATGAAATGGAGTTTGCGTGAAAAGATTCCGGATATGAATTTGACGGCTTATGAACCGGTGATTCCGGAGATTTATTCGATGTCGTACGTAGAATATACGAAAATCATGGATAAGCTGGACATGCCAAACGAGAAGAATCTGTCCAGTTTCCGTGACATGATTTTCGCCGCTATTCGGTTGGATATTATCGTACATGTAAAACGTTTGAGCCCTGGCGCGACGCTGGGTGTTAAGTTTGACCTTACTCCTGACTTGTTGCAAGACATTCATGATTTCGGGTATGGTCCGGCTGGCAACGACTTCACCAAGATGGTTACCAGGATGTTTGATGCGTTGGCGAAGATCAACATTGATCCTAACGTGGAGTCTATTAACCGCCTGTATGAGGCTCGTCTCATGGAGCGTATTACGATTAGTATGGCTGCACAGTACAAGGCGAAGACCGGTTTTGAGATGCCGACCACTAAGGGGGCTGAGCAGTTGACGGGTGAAAACGATCCCGACCTGGAGAATCCTGAAAATGAGGCGGATGCGGATGGTGATGGTCAGCCGGATGAGTCGGATGTGGAGGGCGATAACGGAGAGGATGAGTTTGACGATGAGGAGCTGGCTGGCATGGTGGAAGGCGAGATAGAGCGTGATTAGGGGGGAGGTGCCCTCCCCCTTAACCCCCTGAGGGGACCTGCGCTCCCCTTAAAACCCCTGGCCATTAAACCAGAAAATTGAATTAAATATTTAAGTATCATCATGATGAATTTCACGAGCGACGTCATCATGTTTATCAACGACCGTGGTACCATTACTTACTTGGATAACGATAACTGGTTGTCAGCGGAAGCGCAAGATGCCATAAATATGTATTACGATTATGATCAAGCTACTCAGATTAAGAGTGTTAGAGAGGTTTTGGGATGTCTGCCCGAAACCTTTACGAACAGCCAGGAAGCCTTGGGTTATCTAATTGTCACTATGAAAGACGGTAGTCAGGATACGTATGTAAGTTATCTGCTAAACCCTGAAGAATTTACAATGGACGGTATGCTCTTGAACGATCGTATTAACAAAGATAAGTACAGCGTCTGCATGGGGAGCTTTCCATGGTGGTGGTCGGACGATAAGAAGTGCTGGGGAGAGGAGGAGGAGTCGGAGATGAAATTTTAGGGCACGGGAGGTCTGGTTAAGGTAAACATTGATATGCGGGATGTAACTTACTTTGGGGAGATCCTGAATAATTTTTAACTTAAGAGGTAATGAAGACAGCTGTATTTTTATTCCATAGAGATCTACGTCTGTATGATAATACTTCTTTGGTATCGGCGATAAAGGATGGGTACAAAGTGATACCGGTATTTATCTTTCCACCTGAACAGATCAACCCTGATAAGAACCCGTTTTTTTCCAATCCTTCTGTACAATTTATGTGTGAGAGTCTAAGTGACCTTGATGACCAATTAGCCGGAGGTTTACATTTGTTTAAGGGCGGGAACGTTGCTACTTTGGTAGCTATCCACAAAGAGAAGCCATTTACGGCGGTGTACTCCAATCAGGACTATTCTAAATACGCGATCGAGAGAGATACGGAAATCGCTGACTGGTGCAAGAGTATGAATATTGCATTTGTACAGAAGGAGGATTATGGCCTGTTACCGCTTAAAGAGGGTCTGCTCTCGAACCCAGAGAGACCCTATTTAGTTTTGGCTCCGTTTTATAGAAAAGTCATAAACACGTTACATATACGGTCGGTAGAGCCGTATACCTATAAGGCAAAAGATTTCGATTTCATCTCCTCCCCCACCAAAGTACCCAAAGTAGACTTGCAATCCTTTTACACGGAGGTTCCCTTGTTGGCGATTCATGGAGGCAGGGCGAACGGACTACTGATGTTAAGCAAGCTGAAACTTTTGAAAGATTATGGCGTCAAGCGTGACTATCCGGCTCTAAACAAAACATCCCGTGCATCGCCTCACTTAAAGTTTGGAACGGTGTCGATTAGGGAGATGTACTGGAGTGTGGTTAATCTGTATGGCAAGTCTCATGGCTTAATACGGGAATTGGTATTTCGTGATTTTTATCTAAAGATTTACGCATTGAAGCCCGAGTTACAACGGGGAGCGGCCTTACGTACGGAACTGGATCAGAATATAAAATGGTCTTATGATCAGAAGGCATTTCAACGGTGGACGTCGGGTAGAACGGGATTTCCTTTGGTGGATGCTGGTATGGAAGAGTTAAACCAAACGGGACATCAACACAATCGTATTCGTATGTTGTGTGGTAGTGTACTCGTTAAATATTTGCTGATTGATTGGAGGTGGGGCTTGAAATACTACTATACGCATCTGGTAGACGCTGACATCTTTAGTAATACGGCGGGATGGGGGTTTGTATCCTCTACAGGCGCGGACGGGGTGCCGTATTTCAGAGCTCCTTTTAATCCTTTTATACAATCAAGCAAATTCGACAAGGATGCCGTGTACATTAAGCGTTGGCTACCGGAGCTGCGGTCGGTGTCGGCCAAAGATCTTCATAATTGGTATAATCCGGAGATAAGAGCTAAGTATCCTCAGGTCAACTATCCGGCACCGATGGTAAACCATAAAGACGCCAGTGCTCGTGCAATTGAAGTCTTTAAGAAAGCTTACCGTGCGACGACAGATGCCGCCTAAAGTTCCGTTTTACTTCGAACGGCTCTTGGCCTTTTTCTTTGAGACGGGTTCGCTGTTTCTCGGAAACAGTTGAAGACCGGGCATTTGCATACAGCGTGCGTGTTCTTCTTCGGTGCGTTCACCAAACGGTTTTTCCAGGATACCGGGAATATCGGCGAAGAGTTCCTGATCCTCGGGTGACATGGAATCGTAGTGCTCCTGCAAGGGCGCGTTGAACCCGTTTTCCCCGATCATGTCCGATAATCCTGGGGCTACGGTAGAAAGCTTATCCTTCATCTTTTGAGCGTCCTTGAGTAGCTTGTCCTTGTCAATCTCACCCGATGCCAGCTTCTTCTCGAGCATATCGCCTACTTTTACAATTAACTCCTTCATCTTGGATCCGTTGTTGCTAAAAAGATTCATAATAGATGCCATGGGACCGTCGATTTCGTCCGAGCCCATATCCAACTCTTCGACAATATCCTTGGCTAACTGTAAAACGAAGTTGTCGTCCCCACCAAACATCTCACCAAGATCGCCTAAGCCCGCCGCCCCACCCAGCAACCCGGAAGCCCCGCCCAAGAGGCTGCCGAGGCCGCCCATACCTCCAGAACTGGCTGACGCCTCGGCAGCAGCTTCGGTTGTTTTTAACTCTTCGACGCGCTTTTTAACTTCGTCGCCGAGTTTTAAATTCTCGATCATGTTCATCAGCAATGCTTTCTGCTTTTCCATATTCTTATTGAAGGCCCCGATTTGGTCTAAGGCCATGTTAGCACTAATATAGATGGTTTGCAGGTGATTAAAGATGGACTTCTTTGTGCTGTCTCTAATGGTATCATCAAAGTCGGGTGCGTTAAGCATATTCCAAATCTGGCGGAAGTCCATATGGGGAACTAACTGTAGTTCCCCTGTTCCGTAGTCATCGGTAAATATTCCTTCATCGTACTGCGAGATGTATTTCATATGGGAATCCATAAGAGATTTTAGAGACTCAATGTAAGTTACCCTAGGGGTGTTTTTATAATTGGAGATGGCGGGCTTAAGGATGGGCGCGCATTCGGGAAGCACTCCCTTTAGAGCCTTAAAAAACTTACTCAGGTTGTTATGAAATAGGATAACTTGTTTACATTTGTCATGCATGGTTTCTAAGGAGTCGCTCATTTATATTTTTATTAAGTATCTTTTAACTGATTTTTCAACCGTCCTAACCGTCATTAAGAATTTTTTTGTTATTTAGTATATAAATGCTAACCGATATGAGCAAACTCTTAGTTATTGTCATTCTGGCTGCTATAGCTTACAACGTTCTTTCAGCTAACAATCTTATTAAGAACGCTGGGACCCTTGTAACGGGCGGTGACGCGACGCCCGCCGTTGTCGCCAAGCCTACTGCACAGGCTGCCGTTCCCAATGTTCTCCCTCATCCCCAGATCAGCAACAACTTCGCTGCCCAGGGCAACTTTCAGCCGTCGGCCACCTACGCTGGCTGCTACCCCAAGGATGAGTTAACGGCTGCCGATTTATTGCCTACGGAAGGTGCGTTCGCCGAGTCGAACCCCACCCCCCAGGGTACCCTCAGCAACCGCAACCTCTTCGAGGCCGGTCACCACGCTGGTCTTAACACGCAGATCAACTCCCTCCGCAACGGTAACCGTCAGCTGCGCTCGGATCCTCTGATTCCCCGTGTTGCCGTAGGCCCATGGGCTCAGAGCACGTACGAGGCGGATACCAACCGTCGCGAGTTTGAGATTGGTGGTATTTAATATTATAAAATATTAGGATAATTAAATGGAAGATTTTATATGCACATGGTCTACTAATGGAGGAGATACAGTAGCGTTACCTATACAGAGTAATACAATATTAAATATTACCGTTGATTGGGGTGACGGAGGGGCACCAGAAGCATACTCTATAACGGTAACAGAGATGGCAGACAATCGCCCAGCACATACGTATGTTACAGGAGGTATTAAAACTATTCGGGTAACAGGAAAGTTACCGGGTTGGTCTTTCAATGATGTACCGAACAAAAAAATTGTATCTATTACATCGTATGGTAGTTTAGAGTTGTTTAATGGCCCAGGAATATTTGCTTCCTCACTACTTGAGAGTTTACCGGAGAACGGATCCTTAATGCTTCCTGCTATTAGTATCGAGATGTTTTCTGGGTGCAGTAGATTGGGTATTACAGGGAAGTCTGGCGTAGAGACACTTAATACTCAAAATGTAACAAAGATGGTTCAAATGTTTGCAGACTGTCCAAGGTTTAATGGAAATGTGACAGGATGGAACGTCAGCAAGGTTCAAAATATGGTAAGTATGTTTAGTGCATGTGTAACTTTTACAGGAGGGGATTTGTCTGCATGGAATGTTAGCAAGGTTCAGCTTATGAGCAATATGTTTTTCGGATGTGTTGATTTTAACGGAGACATAGGAACATGGGATGTTAGCAACGTTCAAGGGATGTCCGGAATATTTGAAGGTTGTTTTTCATTTAAACGTGATATTAGCAAATGGATATTAAGTAACATACAAGGTAACACGGCCTTGCCTACACTACCTCAATCTTTTGTCGGTTCCTATGTATCGATCGTTAATCCGAAATTTTCTACGGGTCACACGAATGCATGGAAATTCAACGCAACGGTAACAAAAAATGCTCTTAATATTATTTTTGGTTATCAAACGATTGCGGACAAAGCAAAGTATTATATTGACGACGATTTACGGCTTCGGTTAGCTACGGATGTTAAAGTTAAAATATCCATCCGCGAGTGTTATAATGCATCTATCGTTAATGCCAATAATACACGTTATTTAATCTAAGAAGAGATTTGCCCTGCTGTGAAGCGGGGGGCGGTGTTTAAATTCGTGCTGCTCCCGGACCCCCTGGCTACTTACGCGAATTTTAAATTTTCATCTACGCTTCCTGCCCGTCGGTGATGAAGGTTAATATAGATGGAAATGTAACGGAAACTTTTTTGTGTAGCCGGATCTCGGACGGTAAGTACACAAGGCTAACTGCTGTTTCAGTGTTAAAAGGGAGGTTTAAGGTTTTACCGTGTGCTTTTCCTTGCACGTACACGCGCACCTGCACGTGCAAACCCGCACGTGCACCACACAAATCCGTCTCTTCCGTTAACTCGATCTTTACAATATCTAATAATTCACGGCTGAACAATGTAGTATTTAATACTATATTGTAATCCTTTAGATATACGGATACGGAGTTCGGTTCTTTAAACTGTAGAATGTATCCTGTTGTAAGCACAGGGATACCGTCTTTGGGTAATTTGTCCATCAGCTTAAGCACGTTCTGGTTTCTATAGTAGTTTTTAGCGTTATGTGTAACAGCGTTAACCTTTTCGCAACATTCGTCAAGATTAAATGTTAACTTTGAATCCTTGTCTCCGTTGATAATGTGTTTTACGATACGATGCACTACAATATCCGCGTATCGGCGGATAGGTGACGTGAAATGCGTATAGTGTTTCAAGCCCAGCATACCGTGTCCGTGTTGGGTGGTAGAATATGTTGAGCGTGGTCCTCCGAACATAGGTAAGGAATTGTCCGTCACAAGATCGGGTACGGGCGGATAGTATACGGAAAAGTTATATCCGTGGTCATAGATAAATTCGGCTATAGCCGAATTAGTCCATATCATTATCTTTTCAATCATCTTATGCGTATCGGTCTGTCCTGTAATCTCTGATAAAAGCTGTATTTGCTTATCGGCACCTGGCCGGTCAAGCAGCTGTTGTGCCTGTTCGTAGGTAAAGGATCGTTTGTCCGATACCGTAACGGTGGCTTGATGCACCTCTTTAAATACCGGTCCGTTCTCCGTAATCTCAAATACCGTTGTTAATACGTAATGGCTGCTTAGCTGTGATGTTAAGGATATAATCTTACTGGCATACTCTTCAGGTAACATATGATAGACCTTACTAAGAGAATACACGCTGGTGACCCTTTCTCTAAGGGACAGATCCGGTGTTTCATTTGCAGGAAAATATCGGTCCACATCGGCAATATGTACATATAGATACGTTCCGTTAGTGCCTCCGCACCCAGGCGAATCTTTGGTAATATGAAAGCCATCGTCTCGGTCGGTGGATCCTTCAGGATCTATAACGGTAATATTTTCGTATCGCTTCCCGTCGCCAACGGATGAGGCAGAGGCCTCAGGATCAACATCTCTCAAAAGCACGATGGGTGGCCGGAAGGGTTGTATGCTGACGGATAACTCGTTTTTAAGCAACAGTGCATAATCGTAGATAAGGGGATCATCGGCGCGTCCTAAAACGCGTACACATGTTCCATAGGGGATGTCTCCTTCCCATCGATTTAGTCGAATAACTGCTAACATATTTCGTTTTTCGCGGCAATTAGAGGGTACGAAGAATCGGGGTGGATGCTTATTAGACAGGGGTATAAATGAGTAGATAGGTAGACCTTTTTTTGTGTGTCCGTGAAGTTTTTTAGATTCTAAGACGATGACTCCGACAATGTCTGTATCGGTCATGATAGGAGAATGAATGTTTCTGTACGCAAGTACGCAATATCATTTTTACGGTTAAAGGGTTAAAAGGGTTAGGTTAAGTTAAAAGGTTAGGTTAAGTTAAAGGGTTAAGTTAAAGGGTAAAACCTTTAAAACCTTAAAGGCTGCAATGACCGACAATTTTGTACTTCGCGGATTACCCAATCTGGGAGCTACGTGCTATCTAAACTCCATATTGCAAATCTTATGCAATATGCCTGAGCTGAAAAGCAAACGGAAGATCCACACGTCCAATCCGGACGAGGATGCAAACAGTGTTTGTGATGGATACGACGCATGGTTACGGCATCATGTTACGTCATCATCAACGTTTCATGACAATGTCATGGCGTTGCGTACATTTATTCAGTCATTTGTAAATTATTACAGTAACTTTGGTGGCGGTATGCAAGATCAGCATGAATATTTAATGTTACTGTTAAAGATTATGCATGATTGCCGTTCAACGGCATGTATCTTTAAGATTCAAGGTACAAAGAAGACTCCGTTAGACATCCTGGAAGAGAAGGCTCTTAAGAACTTGCGGAAAGATGGTATGTGGACGTCCTTTAATAATTTAACGGACAATGTGGAGAACGGTTGGAATTCGGCCGTTTTCCAGACGTTCACGGGACAATATCACTTTCAAACTACGTGCAGCAAGTGTCACTATGTGTCTCATCGGTTCGAGATATTCCGTTCCTTAGAGGTAGAGCTATCTCCATCCCAACACCCCGATGAATCCCGACAGGTCGAAGAGGTTGAGGATTGTCTACGTAAGGCAATATCGCCAACACAGCTGGACAGAGACAACTGCTACGAATGCGATAGGTGTAAAAAGCAAAACCAGTCCATACGCCAGATGACGGTATGGAGATTACCGCCAGTATTGATAATGTGTTTAAAGCGCTTTACAACGGTATACGAGAATGGAAATATTTCCGTAAGCAAAAACACGAAGAGTGTTACTGTACCAGATGTGTTGGATATGAGTCCGTATATCTCTTATCCGATTCCGTCTTCCACGGTATACGAGTTATTTGCTGTAGCAAATCATGTTGGCACATCGGAGGGCGGGCATTGTTTTAGCTATCTAAAATCACCTGACGGTAAATGGTATATAGCCGATGATGGGAATATACAGGAAGTCACTAAACAAGGTTCCTTATCGGGTGCAGAGCCGTACATACTATTCTATCGTAAGATCTAAGGGCAGACATTCATCCATCCATCCATCCAACCAAAGATGACGAGTTTGTTACATATTTTGTTACATATTTTGTTACTTAAAAATGAAAGGCTACTTAAAGTATAATACATGGACTGGTCATCATTCGATACTGCACCGCCAAGATGGCGTAGCTATGTGACAAAAATAAACCAGCATCTGGTGGGCAACGCGGATAAGTTTAATAGCGATATTTACCTTAAACCGGATACGCCTGGAAGGCTTATGGAGTATCTGTCTACGGTATCTGGTCGTGACGGTAAATTGAGTTTAAGCAGTAAAAAAACGTATGTCGCTGCGCTGAGTACCTATCTGGAAATTGCGCGGTTGGACAACGCACCTTATAAAGCACTTATCACGAGTATTGCAGAGGAGATTAAGACGAGTGCAGACCGAGTGCGAGTGCAAGTGCCTTCTACTGTATTAGTGACGGATGAGGAGTTGTTGTATGCTCTTAAGGCTAAGAATGTGCACTATCATATTAAGTTGATGGTTGCTCTGATTCTTTATCGTAAGAGAGAAAATGTCAATATTACTCTGATTGACCTGTGTGCTACACGGCACGATGAAAACAACGGTGTTGATCACTATTTGGATTTGCAAACAGGAATGCTATCGAAAGCAAATACGATGCCTATAAAGCTCAGTGATGAGCTATTGCGTGTTATCAAAGAAGGTGAGTTTCCGGTATGGGTGGCCGGTCAACATAAAATCGTAAGCACGGCAGGCATGAGCTTAATGTTTAAACAAATGTTCAAGCACTCTTATAAGGCAGTCATGACTCAAGGGTTGAATGATACCGATGATTCAACCGCGGAAGAACCGGTTCCGCCGCCTGCTGCACCCGAGTCCCCTGCCGTCCATGTTCCTCCGCCGCCTGCTGCACCTGAGTCCCCTGCCGTCCATGTTTCTCCTTCTGCACCCGTTCCCCCTCCTTCTACGTCTGCCCCGGAACCTAAACCGAAACCTAAAATCACGGCAAAGCCTAAGCCTAAGCCTGAATCGGCTGAATCGGTAGCAACGCCGAAAATAACTATTAAGGCCAAGGAACGAAATGTACGTCTGGCTGAGTATGAATGGGATTATTTTCGTCAGGAGGCCGCCGACGATATTCACATTAAGCGTTTACAGCAGCTGATGGATAAGTTGGTAAATAAGCATGATCGGTTTTATCACGAGGCCGTGGATAGTCCTAAGGGCGTCGATAACGTAAAATCCATTATTGAGGGGTATGAAAGCTTAAACACGCAGAAGAACATCATTAATTCGCTGTGTAAGTTTTTAGAAAAGACCATGGCGCGTCACTACACGGATTTTACCCAGCTGCGCGACCAGATTGGTCTGCTTGTATCGAAACACAATTCGGATCGTTCCGTGGAACCGTATGAATCACTCATTCCTATTTTTCAGAACATGTTAAGCGAACAAGCAGTGTCGCAAGATTTGAAAATTATGGCCAAATTATTGCTCTGTATCGTCGATTATGAAAATATGGACGTCGGTGCCTTGCGTTTTTCAGACCTGGTTAATACTCGCCTAACAGACGATGGCGAGTATCACTATTTGGATTTGAACACTTGTAAATGGTATTTGCGTGAGGGGCATACAAAGAACAAGCAGGATCGTATCGGTAACATTTCTACCGAGTTTCGAGACTATATCGCATCTTTAACTTTATCTGGCACGCAAGGGCTCATTTGTCACTCTACGGGTAAAACCAGTAGTATTTCCAAAGAGTTTAAAAAGTACGTGAATCTTAACTTTTCTTCTGTACGTGCCAGTTATGTTACGTATCTGGACGCAACGTGCCCGGACGTTGACATAATTAATCTTATTTGTCGTAATCAAGGTCATAAACTAACCACGGCCTTGGAATCATATCGTAGGGCTGCTACCGATGACAGCATGTAGATTTTTGTTTTACCGCCGAACCGCTTACGGTCACGGGTGACACCGGTGTATCCTTGGGTCGAAAGCCTTGCGGTAACGTCCATTTTGGTAATGGTGATGTACAGATCAATTTATCTCAGAGTGAAACCGTTGAGCCCGTGCAATCTGCTCGTGAATATAGGAGGTCATGCCATCCTTGTAGTTGTAATCGGGTTCCATGTATCGTGTAGCGTATTCGCGACCGGCGATGATAAATTCCGTCTGCTTTTTCATAAAAATGTTGTTAAACGGCACAATGGTAGCTTGAATATCCGCATCGGGCACGGCCAACAGGGTATAATAGTACTCGCCCTCTCCCATCGGCTTCTCGATCGCTTCCATCAATTGGTCACACATATTCTTCAGATCCTGGTCTTGGTCCTGACGAAATTTAAAGCCCGTGCAAACAACGTACTTCTCCGAGTTAGCCGGACGACTGGACTTAGGCTTAATGATACTAACTTCCTCGTAGCAGTAGGCCAGAATGCTCAGAATATCTACGGTAAACTTGGTTGCCATATCGAAGATTTTCAACACAAACGATCCTCCATACATTTGGATCGACAAGGCAATCATAACCTCGGACATGATAAGCTTTGCCAGCTCTAACTCCTCCAAGTTGGATTCGGTCTTGTCGCGATCGACACCACCATCCGCGGTCACCAAGGCCGCCCAACCATCGGCCTGATGCATGTCGCGATATTCTTGGATGGTTTCGCGTTTCGTAAGATCCTTCTCCATTAGTGTTACCTTAGGGCCAACCTCATCGTTAATATCAATGCCGTTAAGGTTAAGCTGCACTTTGCTCATGTAGTGAGCGCTATGCATCTGGGTAAAGTCCTCCCAGGCACTACGACCTACCGTAGGTGACAAGGACAAGCCCGTAATGACGTCATTCTCCTTCATGCGGCGTTCCAACAGGGCTTGAATAAACCCGCCAGGTGATTCGGCGATGCATGCAATGGTTTTAGGTCCAGGCTTAATAAGTTGTTCGCCGTACGTATGCAGAATTTCCGCCATCTTGTAAAACGCTCGACTAATGACCTTGTCATCGTAAGGAATCTTTTTAGGATCGATCATATGGAGATTCATCAGCTGCGTGCGATAAATCTTGGTAATATGAATCATCTCGTTAGGGTTCACCAGATACTTGATATGCATCAACCACGCGTCGAGATCCCGGATCTTTTTCGCAACCTGACCGTTAAGACTGGACAGGATAACCAGCTGGCCGTTATCAATCGTGGCATAGGCTGGCAAGGTAAACTTGTATTCGGTGTTGACCTTGAGGGTTTTGCTGTCCGTGTTAATAACCTTAATGTCGGCGGTATCGCGCTGAACATTGTGGTTGCGGATAATACCGATCGCATACGAGGTATCGCCCTTGTCACCCTTGATAAGGGAGCTAATAATAGGATCGGTGGTCATATCAGGGCGGTTGCGTAGGTAGGTCAGGTAATCCTTGCGAATGCTGTCGATAACATCCTTGGTATTCTGCAAGGTCTCGAACATGCCGTTTGTAAGGCGTGTCTGGTCTTCAGAAATAGCCGTCAAGTCTTTTGTGGTCGAGACCAAGATGTTCGGGCGCTCGGCTGGCGGCAGGTTAACCCGGCTAATGGCATCCATGTTAACGGCGGATACTTTGCAAATGACCCAATACTCGGGCTTGGCGCGGTCGCCGCGGGCATCAAGGACGGGTGCTTTTAGCCGACTATCGATAACACGGACACGGATGGAGTCATTGGTGTTGATGGAGGAAAGATTGGCGCTGTCTGGATCTCCGGGGATGTTGGGGACAAACAGGCTGTAGGGATACATAAAGTTTTTACAAACGAGTCCCGAGTCGTTTTTCATGATAACAATCGCCTCCAGTTCCATGTCTTTCAGGGGCATGGTGGCCATACACCGTACGACCAGATGAAAACTCATATGACCGGTCAAATGCGACCCTTCATACTTGCCCATCTGCTTGGATACAACGCGCACCGAGTCACGCTTAACATATCCGATCTTAGCATGAGCGATACCGGAATACTTGCGCTTCACGGCCGTTTCCAGTTCACTGTATATGTCCTTGTGAAACTGGCTCGGTGCAAGATTTATAATCACGGGGAATTCGACTTCGATAAAACTCATTTTATATATATAACCTATTCATTTTTTTACTTAGATGGTGTACTCTTCGAGGGGGTCGCCGGGCATAGGTCTCTTGAAGTTAAATTTGGGTGACTCGGATCCGAATAATTCGTCGATCATATAACCTGCGTTTACCGTGGCAGGGTGAAGGTACGTAAGATCACTTATATATTGTTCTGCCAGTGATGACCCTGGATTATGCCGCCGCATGGCTCTCTCTACATAGGGCATTAGATCCTGTTTAAACGTTTTCGGTAAGTCATAGTCATAGTGATTTTCTTGCTGTGATGCTCGAGGAATATCTCCTATAAACATGGCCAGTGCATCGAGAACATCCCCTATTAACTCTGACGGAGGTAAAATATCGCTGTTTGAATACATGGCTAAGTTCATGGGGTCTGTAGGCAGACCGTTATCAGTCAGAACCCGTTTTTGTTTGTCTGTTAACTCGGCCTTAATTGGATATAGTGGACGTTGGTTGGTGGAGTCTAATCTTATAGATCTTACGGATCGGAACGCTTGCCCGTTAAACTTGACCGATCGGGTGTCTGCCTTGTTATCGCTTACGTATGGAACGATGGTTTTATCGATAACCATGAAGCTTCTTGCGCCAAGACGAAATAGATTTGCCTCTGGTGAAAAGGTAGCGTATCCAGGCGCTAAAGCCATCGAGACACCAAAGTCGTTGACGATAAATAGTTTTCCGATGTTGGGGATATAATAACGTTTACCGAAAATGTTGTATACCCAATAGCTACCTGGCGTTGCTTTGACATTATAATACAATATGTTTTGTGCTTTGACGTCATTGTTAAAAACCTGTCCATTCTTATGTATTGCGTATAGTCCTGCTAATATCTGAAACAAAGCATTGTACAGTTCGGGTATCGAGGGCTTCGTCATTAACCAGTTGTGTAAATCTCCGTTGGCGAGCTCTGTCATAAGGAGTAAGCAAGGTTTAGTGGTAGTTTGCTTCTTTTGTAAGTCTTCAAATTCGCAGGTTGGACATACATATGTTTCGTACAACAGCGGAAGGTTAGGGCAAGTGCGGTTTTTAATGAGCGGTTCGATAATATCACGTAAAATCAGGGCTTCGGTCCAATCTGTTTTGTTTGACCACGGTTTTTTGACAGAGTTCATCGTTGTTCTTCCTTGTTTAATGGCAAAACGCTGCTTTACCTGCGTTGCTCCGGCGCTTGCATGTGAACCTGAACGTGCACCTGAACCTGATGCGGAGGCGGAGTATACAATACCGAACGATCCAGATCCCAGCCTTTTATCAACCGATACATACTTGTCTAATTGATCGTTTAAACATTGCCGCACGTTCTTCTTTTTTATAAAGGTCAGGAATTGCTCCTTGAGTTTAAAACGGCCACTGGTTGTTATGTATGCCTCTTCGAGATCGACTTTAACCGGCGGCGAAGGCTTCCCATGCGAAGGAACTGGGACCTTAATTTGTCGCTGCCAGGCAACTGGCGACGGCATCTTCGTTTGAGGAGTTGGAAGTTTAACGGGCGAAGGAGGAAGCTTCGTTTGAGTTGGAGTTGGAGGAATCTTAGCTCTAATCTTAGCTTTAATCTTAGCAATCTTAGCTTTAACTCCATCGGTAACCTTGACGGGACATTGAACCGGAGCGGTTGTCGCTGCCAGAGGATGCTTAGCTGGAGCTGGCTTTATCGCCTTACTGTTTAGAGGACACGTGGTCTTATTTGTACCCGGTGAGCCACACAGAGAGCAAGCTCCTCCGCCTACCTGATGGTAAAACTTGGTCATTTATATATTATTCAATATATAAATTACGAAGTTCGGCCTTGTTCGGCCTGGGTCTCAGATGCAGTCACATCGACTGACTCCATTTTTATCGGTATATCTAAAACATCCGACAGGGCATGTAAAGGATAGGGTTAATATATGCAATAAGATCATAGCGAACATAAAGCCGAAGAAGGGAAATATAAAGAGAGGTACTAAAACTACCAGCGGCATGACTAACAAATAACCGAACACATGCCGTGATATAAAATAACATAATGTTAAATATGCAATAAATCCTATATATAAAACCATGTTATCCATTAGCCAACTCATACTACGGGCTGACTGTTTGTGGTTCCGTTGATCCTGTCTCATTATGAGGTTTATAAGAAAACTTCCATTTTATTTCCGACCTTAAGACGTGCCCGGTCCCCTCGCACTGACCCTAAGTAGACTTAAGGACCGATGGCCTGTAAAACTCCGTTTCCAACGTGTTCAGGTTCCACTTTACTCCTCCTATGTAGTAGTAGTCTGCGATCATCATTAACGTTTCCAGTTTTTTGCACAGTGCCTTACGGTCACGCAAGTTACCTAATTCGGCAAGCTGCCAGAACTGCTGCACCGTTAGCTTCTCCGTAAATCTACCGAAGTTATCGTTGATAGCTGCAAAAACCCTCTCTATTTGCGGTTTCGTCGTAGTTTCTTGTGCACTCAAGCAGGCCAAACCTCTTAACTTGGTACGTCCTGATCTCGTGGCCGCTTTCGTGATGGTTTCTTGTTTGGTTGTTTCATCCACGACTTTAAAGCTGTTCAGGCCCATGGCCTTGGAGTCCGGATAGTTTTTGCCGAGTCTGTCAACTACACCAACCATAATAGACGGTAACTCGCCTTCGCTAATGATGGGTTTGTTGTCTCTGGTCACGTTCGTAGATCTGAAGGCATAGATGCCATCGCTATCATTAATGTTAAGGTTAGGGAATACGGGCTTGGGAACGGCCGGATCACCATTAAAGGGCGGTGGTGCCGGATAAAATCGGGCATTGTCGGGTTCCGGTAACGAGCCACGAATGTCGGATAACTCCAGGGACTTCCAGCTCCAGCCGCCTGAAAGCCTTTCGTATACACGTCCGTTACCGTCCGCCGATATAAAGTGCAACGGTGTCATATCCGGGTCTTTTCTAACTAACAGACGATCAAGATCGTCGTGTGTACGCCTCCATCCGCTAAAGATCAGCAAACCCGTGCGCAAGTAATATTCAATAATATACAAGTACCCGTTGGTTGGCAGGCGATCGGAGGTATAAACGGTATCGATTACCTTTTCTAAAATGTATTTGTGTTCCGACAGCATCAGAGTGTTAAAGGCTCTAAACATATCCAGCAGATTAATAACCGATAGGATGGTTTTTGACATGTATAGCCTTATTAAGTCATCCAGTCTTGAGGTATCCATCGTTGATACGGCATATGTAACGGCTTTGGGTTTGGGAGCTAACTGATCCATGTTGTAAAATCTGCGTTTAATGTCCAAAGGTCTCATGCGATAAAACAGAGGGGTTGTTTTATCCTTGATCTCCAATGGTTGGTAGATGTAATACCCATTATGATAAACTACGTAGCCGTTGCGTCCGTAGCGATCCACGAACTGCATGGGTTTGACGGTTGGAGGATTACCGACGAGTTTATCTATGGCCATATATACAAATTGGTCTTCTATAGTGGGATCGGTTTGCTTTACAAGGAAGATAAGTTTTTCCATAGTTAACGCGATGGATTTTTGATAAATGCGTGTAATAAGTTTCAGAGCCCGGTCCACCTGTGGCGTAGAAAAGTAAATGTCATACGTACTGTTGTCGATTTCGATCAGCGGAACGTCCACGATAAGTTCTTCTACGGAACCGAAGGATAATAGATGGTGCGACTTTTTAAGTTCCTTCCATAGATCTTCGTTGGACTTGACGAGCGACTGGCGTTTAAGAGGAACCAGGTTTAACAAGTGTGAGATAGTCCAAAGATTATCTTTGATAACCGCATCCTCGTTGTCATCGACGACATACCATTTAACGGACTGACCTTCCAGGTTCTCTCTGCGGATTTTACGAATGTATTTTATAGGTGTAACATATCCATCACAAGAGTACTTGCAAAGAGTATAATCACACTCACGTGAATAGTCAATATCCGATGGAAACTGGTTACGCATACGGTTCAGCTCGCAGTCTACGGCTACAATTTTTAAAATACGCTCAATCTGCTTAATAACCAAGTCTTTACGAACCACGCGCTGATACATGTGTTCATCTACCGTCTCGGTATAAAAGTCACGGTAGGATAAGTTGAGATTGAGTTTAGCTCCTTTTTCATCGGTAACAACAACCTCTTCGTCCAACTCATGGCCGCGAATATCAATATTGGCGGGTGTGGAGGCGTATTTGTAGATGGTAACATCGCGTTCACTGGGCGGTAGATCCGCATGAGAGCAGTGACGCAAGCCGCGACCAATGGCTTGATAGATACGGGTATTGTTGTGCCAGGGATCCAAGATGTGTACCTGACGTACCCACTTAAAATCTACACCTTGACCGGTGGTTTTCGTACCCATTACTACTCTAATTTTAGAGCCGTCTTTATTGCCTGTGGTGGCTTCAGCGATATCGGTGATGTTACCAATGGCTGCGGTAACGAGTATGTATGTAGCTATTTTAAAGGGATGATCCGCCTTGTGGGCCAACCGGCACTGATCATATATTTTGCCGCATAATGCGCATCGGTAGTGTAACTGGGGTTTGCGGGCGTTTTCACCGGTTAAGTGGAGGATATGGGATTGCGGGTAGACTTTTTCTATGTTGTTAACGGGTAAACCGGTGATTTTATCGAGATGGTTTTTAAGATTGGGCGTGAATCGGACGTATCCGTTTGCTTCCAGAACCATGGCACCCATGAGGGCACCGGCTTTAACAAACTCGGAATAGGCGTACACGACGCCCTTGGATCCATTGTTGACGCAATTTAAAAAGGTGTCGAACTTTTTGGAATATATTTCCAGTCCGGTTTCGCCTTGCTTTAGAAAGTTGCCAGCCACGGCCAGAGCGGAAGGGGTGTATTGATAGTAGGTGAACTTCTTTTTGTCGGACGTTTCAATGGTTTGTTTGCGGAAGCAGGCGTCGAAACCTTTATTACCGTAGACGGTTTGCGGGTTGGTCAGGGCGCTACCGGCAAGAAAGCGATTCATCTCGGGATTGGGAAATACGAAATTCGAGGCCATGCGAGTGTGAGTGTCCGAAGAGTCCGTCTTGCGCTCGTTTGTTGTCTGTCGTCCGCTAAGTTGTGCAATATAGCATTTGAAATGGTATACGCTCATGGGGCATTTAACCAGATCAAATCTAAAGGGCGTGTCGTTAGGCAGTCGAATGTCATACCCGGACGAGATGTCGTCTTCCGACTCCTTACTGCGGTAAGGAAACATGGGTCTGAGGGCGCCGTTGGCATCTCTGGCGGGTTCATAGAGCAGTTCTTGTGGAGGGTTTAAGGGTTTGGGGAAGGTTATGGGGTTGTTACTTTTGACGTATGAGACGTATCCTCTGGCGAGTAATTTGATTCCGTTGATCATTTCGTCGGTTATTTGTGTGCCGATTTCATCGGAAGTCATCTTTGGAAAGTATTTGAATCTCCAGTCGTTATCGTTAGGTTCCATACGTCCATCGTTAACGTTAAGTAATTGTAATAAGTCGGCCAGCTCTTGGATGTTATCTTTCATGGGGGTAGCCGTTAACAGAATAAGTTTTAACTTATTTCCTTTGGCTAAACATGCTGGTATAACCGACTGGAGCAAGACCTGCAGCAAGGATCGGTTGGTAATGGCTTTCTTGCTTCTACGGCCATAATCAAAGTCAGCACCGGAGGTTTCGTAATCTCCGTCTTGGAAGGACGGGGCAACCGATGCGTCGTCCTCTTGTTCCTGTTCCTGTTCGGCTTCGGCAAACTCGTCTTTTGACATGCGTTTGGTTTCACCGGCAATACCGTGTGCTTCGTCGATAACGATAACGCTGTTGGCGAAGTAGTCACCGATGTCGATGGGTGTGCCGTCTTCGTTGGTGATTTTGGGTTCTGTGATGTGTGAGGGGAGTTTGGCGCCAAGACCGATATCTACAAAATTGGCAAAAGCACCGAAACCATAGAAGGCGTAATATTGCTTAATCAAGGCATTGGCGGCGGCCTCGCGGGCCGTGTCGGCCACGCCTACCGGATAGTAGCGATCGCCGGCGCACTGGTAACTACCGGCCATGCCATGCAATTCGCGTTCAACGGATTCGCGACCGGGATCATAAAGCTCTTTGTAGAAGTTGGGACGGATATTTTCGGATGATAAAATGTAGATCTTGCCGTCGCGTTTAACGTAGTCGCGTAAACCTTCGGTGGTACCGATGGCCGCACAGGTTTTACCTACACCGGTTCCGTGAAAGAGGAGGGCACCGTTATAGGGTGTTTCGGACGAGATAAAGTTTCGGATGAATTCTTGGTGATTCTGCATTTTAAACTCTCCGCGTGTGCATAGTTCTTCTGTGGTTTTGTATCGGAAATCTGTGCTGTATGCGGTTTTGTTGAATTCTTTTTTTGCGAAAATACGGTCATAGAAGTCATCGTTATCTATGTCTGGATACGGTATGAAACTATGATCATCCCCATTTGCCATTGCCATTTTATATATACTATAATAATTTATTACTTTTATATATAATGGCGCAATCTTTATACAAAAAGTCTGATGGTGTTGTTGTACTGACCGACGCGAACTTCACGGGATCTAAAATAACATCCGGTTTTAAGGGACCTGGTGTCCTTAAAGCCTATGCAGTGTGGTGTCCTCATTGCCGTGATAAGGTTCAGGATTTTAAGGCTTTGGCAAAGGCGTTCAAAGAGGCGAAGATAGGGCTCAACATCTACGTGATTGAGGCGGATCAGAACCGCCAGTTTTCGCAGGCGTGCGAGGTAGCATCATTCCCTACGATGATGTACGTTGATCAGACGGGTAACGCGGTCCAGTTAATGGATGCTAACAGGAGCCCGGTGTACACGGTGCCGGACATTTTAACGGCCTTATGTTCCACGAAAAAGAAGTGTTTAAAGCAATCGAAACCTAAACCGAAGCCAACAAGCAGCAAGGCCCGGATCTAAGCATAGCTAATGGTTACCTGTACCTTGTCTGCATCAATTGTACCTGATGTTTCCTTTCCCGCTTTAGTAGAAACAAGTGCATACATGAAGCTCTGGAATAATATTCCTCTTGGGAATGATAAGTCTCTTGACGAGTTTGCGTTTACTTTACAAACTAACACCGGATCTGCGTCCGATTCGGCTACACCATTGCTTGAATATAATTTAAGATAATAAACTACGTCTGTCGTGTTGTTCGACAGATTAATTGAAAAAAGCGTAGTAGGTGTCGTACCTTTGATCAGTTTGAAATTGATCGCATCATCAGATCCCGAATGTCCACTGCTAAAAAAGAACGGAAGTGAGTATAAAGTAAAGTCAGCGAGGAAGCCTGTCAGATCGACATTAACATTAGCCGTAATCTCATCGGTG
>JACCDO010865524.1_pt1 | contig 33417 bp, 25 predicted proteins | sample 7446101 | NCBI WGS metagenome assembly JACCDO01 (sample SAMN15323440, study PRJNA562643) | freshwater metagenome | isolation source: river surface water | place: USA:Blue River Watershed | collected 2017-08-16 | reverse complement strand
TAGAAGAAAATGGTGTTAAATACAAGGAATTTTATGGTATGAGTTCTGATACAGCAATGATTAAACATCGTGGTGAAGTAGCCAAATATCGCGCTTCAGAAGGTAAAAGAGTTCTAATTAAATATCGGGGTCCTATTTCTAATACAATTGATGATCTTTTGGGTGGTGTACGTTCTACATGTACATATGTAGGGGCATCAAAACTTAAGGAATTATCAAAACGTACAACATTCATTCGGGTTAATAAACAATCAAATGAAGTATTTGGTAAAAACTAATACTTTTTAGAAAAAAGTAATATCAAAAACTAAATAAAAAATTATAATTAATATTTATTAAATCAATCAATCAATCAATTAAACCAAAAATTTATTTTATAAATTATATTTCTTTTTAAAGTCTTCAATCGTCATGATTGGAACTTTAAGGCTTCTTGCTTTTTCTAATTTTCCCCCCGATTCATTTACATCTTTTGCTAAAAGAATCGAAGTTTTTGATGAAACTGAATTAGTATTTGATCCACCTTCTATTTCAATTAATTTTTCTAATTCTTTATCACGAAATCCAGTCATAACAATTGTCATTCCACTTAATTTATTTCCACCACTACTTCCTTCATTATCTTCACCTGGAATAGAATATTTCAATCCATTTTCTTCTAACCATGTTTTGAATTTAGATAAACCTTTAATAAATAAATCTGCTGTTTTTTCTTCAAACCCATTAATATCAATAATAGAAATTTTGGTTACTTTTCGAGTTAAAATATCAGGATAAGCATCAATAATCATCTTTGCTTTTTTAGCACCAAATCCTAACCCAAAAACACCACTAGCTGCCATTAACTTATCTAGTGAATGCTTACCACGTTTAATTTCTTGAAGAACTTTATACTGTTTTTTAGCTAATTTTTCTTGTGTACTAGGAAGTTCAAGTAAATTATCCTCTGTCATTCCTAAAATATCTTTAATAGTTTTATATCCTGCTTCATAATATCTTTTAATAGTTGAAGAACTAATTCCATCGGCTTCAAGTGTAGTCATAAAATAAATCAATTGCTTAATTTCGATTTCAGAATCTTCACCTTCATCATCATCTTTATCAATATAAATATCATAACCGCCAGGATGCCATTTATATTTGACATCAGGCATGGAAGGACCATTTGGTGCCTCCTTAACTACAGATTCAATATAGGGAATTACATCACCACTCCGGATAATTTTTACAATCGCTCCAGGTCCCAAATTATGGTCCATAATATATTTAGCATTAAAAGCCGTGGCTTTCTGAATAGTAACCAAACCAATCTTAATAGATTTAATCTGAATTCTAGGTATGATTTTCCCGTGACGAGATACTTCCCAGAGAATTTCTTCAACTTCACCAATACCACGTTGTTCATCTAAATCCATTTTAAAAGCACGACTATAATCTGGATTACCATCTTCATTACGCTCATGTATTTGATTTTGTGTGATAATTAAACCATCAATTTCGTATTTACTTTCTTTTTTCCATTCAGGTAATGTCTTCATGAGTAATTCTTCTGTAATCTTTTTAGTTTTGATAAGTTCATATCTAGGGGTTTTAAAACCAAACTCATGGACTATCTTAAATTGATCATATGGTTTAATATTTTCAGGATAGATTACTTCATATACAACTAAATCTAAATCTTTTAATTCTTCAGGATCAGCATATTTTGAGTTCATTAATCCAGCAACCATACTACGAGGGTCAGTTTTAATATCTTTGTATTTTTCATCATATTTCTGACGGGAAATAATTAATTCACCACGAAAAACATACTGGTCTTCTTTAGTTTCACTTAACTTCTTCATAGATGGATATTTAACATATTTCAATAATGATGTAATATCTTGACCATATGTACCATCACCTCGTGTATATAATTTAATTTCATTTTTTGACATATCATCAAACTTAACAGTCATTAAAAATGACATACCATCTAATTTCTCACTAAGCACATAATCACCTGGATATTTAATAGACCATTTTTCAACTTGTTCCTTACCAGGTTTGATTTTATCCATACTTCCCATCCAATAAGGTAGTTTAACTTTTTCTTTTTCTCCATCAGCAGCATTACGGATTTCTTTCCAAACTTTGTTATTTGGTGAACGTTCTTTGAGAATTTCTTCGATCTTATCATATACTGAATCACTTACAATAGGTTCACCTGTTCCATAATAAAAGTGATTAGCTAACTTAATAAATTTGATACCATTGGCAATAGTAGTTTTTTTAGCAAAACCTTCCGGATTAGATTGAATCGAAGAAAGATCAAATTTCTTTAATTCATTATTAAATTCATCATTCATTTTTTGAATAATAATTTTTATAATATTTTAGATATATTTATTTTTATATCATTATGTTTATTTTATTTTTTGTATTCAATTTTAAATTTTAGTATTATATTAAATTAAATAAATACATATAAAATTAAGAAAAATGCATAAAAAAAAATATAAAAAATATATAAAATTGAATTATTTTTTCCGTTTTTTTTATCTTTTATCCAAATATAAAAATATTTGAAAACTTGAACCCATTTTAATTTTTAGAAATAAAATGCCTCACTCTGAATCAGAACTAAACGATAATTACTCTGATAATATTAACCAAACTAATGACTTTTCTCATAATAAAGATTTAGAAAAATTACTTGCTGATTATAATCCAGACCTAACAAATGAATTTCTACTCCAAGAAGTTGAAAATCGATTTACTCTTTTCCCTATTCAAATCCCTAAAGCATTCGAAATGTATAAAAAAGCAGTTGCTACATTCTGGGTTGTTGAAGATGTACCACTTAGTAATGACCTTCTAGATTGGGATACTAAACTCAATGATAATGAACGTCATTTCATTAAAAATGTACTAGCTTTCTTTGCTGGTAGTGATGGTATTGTTCTTGAAAATCTAGCTGAACGTTTTATGAAAGATATCCAACACCCTGAAATCCGTGCTTTTTATGGTTTTCAAATTGCTATTGAAAACGTCCATAGTGAAATGTATAGTCTTCTTATCGATACCTACATCAAAGACCCTGATGAAAAAGACCGTCTATTCAATGCTATTACAACAATCCCATGTGTTAGTAAAAAAGCTAAATGGGCTCAAAAATGGATTCATGATAAAAAATCATCTTTCCCAGTCCGTCTAATTGCTTTCGCGATTGTCGAAGGTGTCTTTTTCTCAGGTTCTTTCTGTGCGATTTACTGGTTGAAAAAACGTAACTTAATGCCAGGTCTTACCTTAAGTAATGAATGGATTAGTAGTGATGAAGGTATGCATACAGATTTTGCCATTACTTTATCTCATATGATTAGTGATGACAACGCTGTTCCAGAAGAAATTGTACACTCTATGTTCAAAGAAGCTGTTGAAATCGAATTAGAATTTATTACTGAATCTATTCCATGTGCTATGATTGGTATGAATTCTAAATTAATGGGACAATATATCAAATATGTCGCTGATTATTTAGTTATTCAATTAGGTTATGATCCAATTTATAATGTAACAAATCCATTTGAATTCATGGAACTTATTTCTCTTCAAGGGAAAACTAATTTCTTTGAATCTAAAAATTCATCATACAATAAAGCTAATGCCATGCGTTCACAAAATCAATCTACACCGCAAAAAGAAAAAGATGAAGACCCAACACCATCAACATCAAAAAACACAGGAGGTTTCTCTTTTAATGCTGACTTCTAAAATACTTTTTTAGAAAAAAAGTAATATCAAAAAACACTTTTTAGAAAAAATACTTTTTTAGAAAAAAGTAATATCAAAAACACTTTTTAGAAAAAAGTGTGGTCAAAAAAATACTTTTTTAGGAAAAAAGTAATATCAAAAAAAATACTTTTTAAAGGAAAATAATTTTTTCTTCTAATTAAAATAAATTAATTGAAATTAATTGAAATTATTAATTAAAATGGATAACGCCACAAGAATTGGTATGTTTACACCACCCAAAAAAGTAAACTCTCCTACCCCTATTGTCTTCGCAATTATAATGAATGCTTTTTTTATTATTGTTGCGATTGTCATTATTTTAATGAACTTTAAAAAAGTCATGAATCTTACTTTATTTGAACGTTTAATAATTCTTTATGTTTCCGCTGCTATGGTTGGTTTTCATGGATTATTACATACAGCAATGGGATTTGTATATGGTGAAAATCTTATTAAAATTCCATATGTAATGACGGTTCCTCTGTAAAAGATTTTATTGACTATACTTTTATCATTTTTACTTCTATAATATTCTGTAATTTATTACGAAATAAATAAGTTGAATAAGCAGTACACGATAACATTCCTATATAAAATACTCTTAAAAATAATTTATCTGTTGTAAAAAAATAAAATAAAAACCCAGATATTGCTGGGTTCATTATTACCCAAGCAGTTAATGTTGGATTTTTTGACATAATATTAAAAACTTTCCACATAAATATGGTCTTTTTATTGTTCTATTTATATTTTATAATTTTTCTAATTATATTACAAATAATTATAAAATAAATTTTTAAATACTATGAAAAAAACCAATAACTTAAAATCAGTTAAAAAAAATAAAAAAAATCATAAAAATAGAATAATGAAACATAAAATCAGGGGTGGTGCACCAGATGGGCACGAATTAATAGGTTCTGGTACATTCGGGTGTGTCTATTCACCTCCATTATTATGTACTTTTCATGAAAAACACAAACATAAACCAAGTGACATATCAAAATTAATGTCTCCATTACGTGCTAGTTCTGAGCATAGACGGAACATGTATCTTTGTCTTCTTGGATATGATACAGAATATAAACTTCATATGCCTCCACCATCTTTATGTACACTTGATCGAACAAAATATCCTAAAGAACAAGATAAAGCAAATTTTGGTGATTGTGATTTATTTAAATTTAAACCAGAATCAGCAGATGGAGAAGCTCTTTTTGAAAGGGGAGAAAATCTTTTTGTAGAGGGTGAAAATCTTTTAATTTTTGAAAATGGGGGGTTATCCTTTTTAGAAATATTAGGTATTAAAGAATATTTAAATCCTAAGTATGTTCTAGGAGAAAAAGGCCTACAAAATATACTTGAAGCTATTGTAAAATTACAAGAAAAAGGGTTGGTGCATTGTGATATAAAAGTAGATAATTTAGTTACAGGAAATATAAATCTGGATATTTTAAAAAGTAAAAATAGAAATGAAACAAAACTAGATGAAGCTATATTGGAATTAACAAATTATAGATTAATTGATTTTGCAAATTTATCATTAAGTAAAAAATTACCAAGTGATATTACTTTTAATAAAGAATGTATTGGACCTATAAGAGAACCACAAAAATTAAAAGATTCTATAGAATTCGGGATTGTATTATCAGATGAAAATTATATTAATGATGCTTTTGCAAATTATAATAATATTAATACCCCAATTTATAGTTTTTTTATTGGTAAGGGAAAAAATTATTTACAAAATACTCCACAGGAAGATGTTTTAAGTAGTATTAGAGAGAAAATTTCTAATTATTTTCAAGAAATTAATTCGAGGGTTTTGGGAATATTAGAAGAATATTATAATAATAGTCCTTCATATGATTTTCCATCAATAGAGAATGCTTTTATTATTAAAATGGAAAATATTTACGATAGATTAAAATATCAATTGGATGCTAGAAATTATACTGGGTATGCTGGGTATGTTTCTGATATTTTGATAATGATAAATAAAATAGATTTATGGGGTTTTGGTATAATTTTATTATTTTATCTTAATATGTTTAGAGTACATTTTAGAAATCATCATTTGTTTTTAGAAAATCTTATATATGATTTTTTAGATAAAACACATATACTTGATCCAAATCCTTTTTCCACAGCAGGACCACCAGACATAGAAGCCATTAATAGACAATTTAATTCAATATGCGAAGTTATAATAAATTCAAAATTAAACCCAGAAAGTTGGCCTACTTCAACTAAACATCAAACACTAACTACAACTTTAAAAAGTGGAGGTTTTAAAAATACAAAATTGAAGAGAAAATCAAAATTAAATCGTAAACATAATCTTAGAGGGGATTTTACTACATCGAAAATGAAGCAAAATAAATAAGTAAAATAGATACTTAAATATGTTAAACATATCAATCAATTTATACTATTCAAATATCAATTATCACCTCTAATGAGATAATTATTTACCATTTAAGAAAATAAAATTAACTTTTTAATCTTAAAATAATAACATAAAAATTGATTTTTTTTCATAATATTTTAAATATTGAGATATCTTATAAGACTATCTCCATTAATTCATATTATCTTATCAATATGGATTCTCTTACGATTTTTTGGTTGTCTAACCGTCATTATTGGTTTAATAGCACACCTGAAACTGATGAAAAAGTTCTAGCTCACACTCAACAATATTTAGATGATCCTCAAATCGCTCAACAATTAACAGACTTAGGAAAAATTATTTTATATGATCAAATTTATCGTCACTATGTTCGATACAATAATCTCGATAAATTAATAATTGAACAAAAAAATATTGAAGCAATTGAAATTACTAACCTTCTTTTGGATTCTGGAACTATATTATCTTTTTCACCAATTGAACGTTGTTTCGCTTTGATGCCTTTACGTCATTCTAAAAATGAAAAAGATAGAATTAAAGCCATCCATATTATTGAAACCTATATGGAACAATCTAATAGCAATGATTATCAACGTTTTTATCAAGCAGCTCTAGAAAGAGTTCGTAATCCGGAATTGATTACAAATCATGAACTAGAAAATGAATTCCCTCAAGAATTAGTTTGTGAAAGTTCTGTATTCAATATTGACAGTTTCTCTCAAAATTTTTATCAAGAAATTTCAAATATTCATATTCCACATGAATTCGTTGATGGTTTTAAAGTAATTCCTAAAGACCAACCAATTACGATTTCTATTTCTGGAGGTTCAGATTCAATGTTATGTCTTTTTGTTGCTTTTAAACTAGGATATAATGTTATCGCAATGATGATTGATTATTGTAATCGCTCTGAACATGAACAAGAAATTAAATTCGTTAAATGGTTTTGTCATCAGTTAGGTGTACCATTATATGTCAGAAAGATTAGTGAATTAAAACGTCATCGTGATGGGACTCGCGAGTTTTATGAATTAGTAACTCGAAATATTCGTTTTAATTCTTACAAGTATCTAGAACGTCCAGTTGTTCTAGGACATAATTTAGATGATTGTTTTGAGAATTGTATTACTAATATTATGACGCAACGCTCAAAAGATAATCTATATGGAATGTCACCTGAATCAGAACAATATGGTGTTAAAATTTATCGTCCTGTCTTAGCGATTCCTAAAAAAGTTATTGTACAAACATGTAATAATTTTAAGATTCCTTTCTTGCTAGATTCGACACCTAAATGGTCTCGTCGCGGTAAGATTCGTGACATTATTGTTCCAGCATTGAATCAGTTTGATACTAATTTAGTTCCTAGAATTATGGAATTCTGTCAAAATAGTTCAGAATCTTTGAAAGATTATCAGAAACTTCTAGATACATTTCCTATTAATCAATCAACAAATAAGAAAGGTCAACAAGAGCTTAGTTTTCCTCTTTCAAAACCATTTGATACAAATCCACGTTTTTGGCAAGGAATGATTAATCGTATTACTGATCTTGCTAAAATTCCAAGGATTAAGATTAGTACTATTAACAGTATGATTAGTAATGTAACCGATGATATTCAAAAATGGAATCACCCAATCATTAAGGTTTCTTTGAATGTTCGTCTGATTGCTTTTGTTAATCTAGAAAAGAATGAAATTATTTTTCAAAAACAAATATAATTACTGACTTGTATAGACACTTCTTTCTAGATACATTTATTTTCTCAATAAATTTAATATTTTTTATTTATTTTTATTTATTTTTATTTATTTCTATTTATTTTCCCATTTAATCATAAATATATTAAATATATCATTATCATTAACATATATAATATGATAAATATATCTCCTTCACAATCTTGGTTTAATACACCAAATAATATTTCATTAAAAGATTATACAAATATCTTATTTAAAAATAATCCTATTCTAGGATATAAGACATTGAAAGGAATTATTACACCCCATGCTGGTATAATATATTCAGGTAATGTTAGCGCTAGAATGTATAATCATCTTCTTGAAACTATTAATAAATCAAAGTTTAAAAATATTAATCTAATTATTTTATGTACAAATCATTATTTAGACAAAAAGGATTTAGTAACAACAACTGCTTCTTCTGTTAAACTTAATACTAGAATAGATATAAACACCAAACTTACGGGTGAATTATATAATATAGGTTCTAACATTGTACTAAATGATGATGCTTTTGTACAAGAACATAGTTTTTTTAATCAATTACCATTTTTAGAATATTTACAAGAACATTTACAACTAAAAAAGGAAATTAAAATAGTTCCAATCATTGTTACAAATTATAATATATCTAGTTTAATGGAAAAGAAATTAACAGAAATGATTAATAAACCCTCATCTTTTTTTATTGTCAGTACAGATTTTAATCATGTTGGTCCTAGATTTGGAACAAGATTACCAACTACAATTGAATTAAGAAAAATGGATATGTTGGCAATTGATTTTATTGTCAATAAAAAATATATGTACCTAGAAAAAGGGTTATCTGTTTGTGGTGATAAAGTTTTAATTCTTTTAGATAGACTTAAAAATATCAAAAGAGATAACCTAGAAGTTGTTATTAGAAAAACTAGTGCTGATTCAAAGGATATTAAATCATCTAAAAATACATTAGATAGTATTGTTTCTTATCTAGGTATATTATTTATAGAAAATAAGTGAAATAAAAGAAATAAAAGAAAGAAATAAAAGAAAGAAATAAAAGAAATAAAAGAAATAAAAGAAATAAAAGAAATAAAGAAATAAAAGAAATAAAGAAATAATAAAATAATATGTTGTAAATAAAACAAATATATATTACCATCAAAAATGGGTTCAACAATTTCAAAAATAAAATATGATAAAATTTTGAAAGTGATAGATCATAATAACGATAATCCTAAAATAAAAAAACCATATTCTCATACTATTTATTATTATGGTGGTCGTCAAATTACAATAAATTTAACAAAAAAAGAAGAAAATGATTTTCAAATTAAATATAAATATTCAAAATTATATCAAAATTTAAAGAAAATACCATATTATGATATTCAATGCGTCCCTCATTATAATGTAATAAAAAATAATGATACAATCAAATATTCAATTTCTGTAGTTTATAATAATAACAATAATCTTGAAAAATTAATTTTAAATCAAGAACAATATGATTTTTTCGTAGAAATGTATAATAAACTTAATCCTGATCCATATCCTATACCAACAATAATTAATAGTCTAGAATATACTAACTAAGAACATATTGAGGATGTGTAATATGTGTAACACTAATATTATTTAGTTCACTCATATCTTCCTTACTAATATGAAAAGTATCTAAAGAGATGTCTTCAACAATATGTTCTTTATTACTAGAACGAGGAATCACGTTGTATCCATTTTGTAACCCCCATTTCAGCATAATCTGTGCTGGGGTTTTTCCATATTTAGAAGCAATTGAATTCACAGTCACATCATCAAACTTTTCACCTTTTGCTAATGAAGAATGAGCTGATACTTTAATACCATGTTCATTCATATACTTAACTACATTTGGTCTTTTCAAAAAAGGTGATAATTCAATTTGATTAGTATATATCGGAATAGTTGAATATTCTCGAATTATTTCCATATGATGGATATCAAAATTACTAACACCAATGTTTTTAAAGATTCCTTGCTTATAAAATTCCTCCAAAACAAACCAACAATCTTTAATATATTTTTCATCCGGTTTATGAATTAGAAATAAATCTATGTAACTCGTTCCCAAATCACTAAGAGTTTTACGTACTGATTCCATCATGACAGGTACCCCCCTTGAATATGTTTTGGGGTTGAGTTTAGAAGTAATAAACAATTCAGAACGGTTTATTTGATTTTTTCCTATATATTCGCCAATGATTGGCTCACATTGATATAAAGATGCTGTATCAATACCACGATAATTATTTTCCAAAGCATGATTAAGAGAGTTAAAAGTATTACTACCAAGACGGTAAGTACCAAAGTTAATCTGAGGGTATTCCATTTTATGATGGATTTTAATAGCTTTTGATATATTATCTAACAAAAGCAATATTTATATTTAATCTTATTTTTTTTCAATTTTTAATTATTATTTTTTATATAAAAATACTAATCATATAATATTTAGTGACTGTCAAATTATAAAATGCTCAAAATATATAATGAATATCAAAAACATGGTATTGAAAATTATTATAAATCTTATTCTAGTTCATATATCAATCCTCATCAAGATAAAATAAAAAAATTATATAATCTTTATCTCAATGATATGGTATCTAGAAATGATACTATTCTAGATATTGCTTGTGGAGATGGACTTCTAATGAAAATAATAAATGAACAAAATAAAAATAATATTATTGAAGGAACTGATCCTTTTTTTTCAAATAAATATTGTACATATAATTTTTCTTTTGAAGATATTGCTCTAGGTAAATTTGATATCGTAAATAAAAAATATAATCTAGCATTTTGTTGTTATGCTTTTCATCTAATAAATGAATCATGGAAATATGATTTCTTATCACAACTAAGTAGATTAACAAATAAGTTTATTATAATCACTCCTAGTAAAAAAATCACTATAAATCATCCTTTATGGAAGCTAGTAAAATGTATTCGTGAAGATAAAATCACAATAATCATACTAGAAACAAATCATCAAACATTCTATTAAATTAGACTTTTTTCTAAAGTTTATATAAAAGATTCAAAAAATAAAAATCAAATAATAAAAATGGTTAAAAAAACTATATATAGGCAAAAACACCATCATTATTCTAAGATTATTAAAAATAAAAAAACCAAAACTACTAAACCTACTAAAACAAAAACAAAAACCAAAAAAACTATACCTAGAAAATCACTTATTAAATTTATTGGTGGTGGAGAAGTTCTTAATCCTAAAGATTTTTTTTCAAATTTAAAAAAAGATGAACAATCAAAAATTCTGTCAAGTATCAATTTATCAGATATGTCTTTAGAAGATATTAAAAATAATTATAAAAATCAGCAACAACAGAAATATCATTTATATGATTTCATCTTTGACTTAAATTTGACTAAATCAACTAGATTAGTGAAAGTTTGGGACCATATGAAAAATGATCCTGAATCTATTACCGCTGGCTTACAAGGAATACATATTTATGTTATTATTGACCAAAAAAAAGATAATACAACAATATTTAAAATTATAGGTAAATTCACCAGAACATAATCTTTTATTATTCATCACCTTGTTCTTCATCTTGTTCTTCATCTTCATCTATCTCTTCACCATTATTTTCATATTCTTCTTCATCTTCTATATCATCTTCTGTATCATATTCTTCGTCTACATTATTTAACTGTGATTGTATTTGAATATGAGAATTTTGTGATTCATTATTATTTTGCGAAATATCATTTATTGTATTATTATAATTAGAATTAGAATCAGAATCAATCTTATAAAAATCAGGATTTGAAATTTGGGACAGAACAGAATATCCAGATGCTTTGAGAACACCATTAATTATTCTTTTTCTTTGAGCCGCATTAAAATTAAGAAATTTATTATGATGATTATATACTTGATTATTTGTAATCATTACTATTTTTTTAATATTTTCAACCATTGTTGTTTTATCCCATTTACCATTAATTGATTTTTCAAAATGTTCCCTTAATGATTTATCACTTAATACAAAAGGTAATATAACATCCTCAATAGGTATTTCTTTCCCTTTTAATTCTTTGTATTGTTTTATAGCACTTTGTTTTAAATAATAAACTAAAGTTGATATACAGCCATTTATACCATCATTTTGATAATTTTCTAATAAAGTTAAAGCCTGTGAATTAGTTAACCCATATTTATTTTTATAATTTTCAATAAAAGTATTGATATCAATTACATTACCAAAATTAAGATTTAGATATTGAATTTTTGATATTTTAAGATTATTATTTATTATAGTATTATTATTTACCATATTATTATTAATAATTTGATTACCATTTTTAAATAGTTGAAGATGCTTATTTTCCATTTCAGTTATTTCCATTTTTTTCTCAAGTTCTTTCTTATTGATTTCATTTTTAAGTTTTTCAATTTCTAGTTGATATTGATATTCTTTTTTCAATTGTTCTATAGTTTTTTCATTTTCTTTAATAGTTAAATCATTAATTGAATTGTATTTTACTTTTTTAGGTTCGTATATTTTTTGCTTTAATGAAGTACATTTTTTACGATGCCTATAAAAACTACTATGATGTTTATATTCTTTATTACATATGTCACAAAATAAAGGTTCTTCAGTATAATCGTCTAGTATATTTTCTAAATATTTTGATTTTTCACTTTCATTTATATTTTCATTTATATTTTCATTTCCATTTTCATTCATTACATTTTCATGTTTATTTTCATGTTTATTTTCATTAAGTACATTTTCATTAAGTACATTTTCATTTACTATATTTTCAAATACATGATTTTGACAGTCTTTATTATTTTTTATAATATTATGGTACTTATTTATCATATAAAGATGTTTTTTGGTTTTACAATGTAATTTAAAATTGGCATGAACTGGTGTTAAATAATTACATAATTTACATGAATGCATTTTACAAACTTTAATTTAAAATTTTATTATACCAAATTTTTTATTTTTTATATAAAGAGATTTTTTTTTTCAAATTTTTACGAAAAAAAACTAAGTGTGATTTTGCGACAAACAATATAATCAAAAAATTATATTCGGCAAAATCTCCTAAAGATATCGTTGTAATTTTTTGAAAGTTTATGTAGCCGGTTAGATGCTACATATGTAGCATCCCCTAAATATTCAGGACGCTATGTAGACCTTCATCGCAAAATCACACTTAGTTTTTGTCAAAGAAGGTCAATTTCAATTTCAGGAGGTGACTATCTTCTACCTCCTAAAATCACACTTAGTGTCAAAATGGGTCATGTAGCCGGTCTGATGCTACATGTAGACAGTCGTCCTAAAATCACACTTAGTTTTCATTTTTTACATGTTTTCATTTTTAGGAGGTGACTATCTTCTACCTCCCAAAATCACACTTAGTGTTTTTGTAGCCGATGTAGCCGATCGAAAATCAGTTTAGGAGGGGTGTGCTTTTTTCAGGAGCTCTAAGCTTAGTTTTTTTTTCGAAAAAAATAAGATTTTAGGAGGTGATTATCTCTTACCTCCCAAAATCATACTTAGTTTTTTTGTATAATCAAAAATTAAAAAAAACGAAAAAAAAATCATGAAAAATGAAACAAAAAATAAAAATTTACATCTAAAAAATTTTTTTGATGCGGAAAATGGCCATACAATGAAAAAAAATGTGAAAAGTGTTGATTGTTTTTTGCATTTAATTTGCATTTTGCAATTTGCTCTCATAAAAGTTGAGGAGAAATATTTAAAACTCAAAAAACTTTTTTGAAAAATTTTAGACCACCTCTGCATTTTTTTTTTATTTTTTTATTTTTTTAAAATATTTTTTTTTATAAAATATAATAAATATTAAAATATCAAAATGGTACTTTTTTAATGAAGTAAAAGGGGTACTCGAAACTTTTATTTTTTTATTTTTTTCAACTCAAAAAAATCAAAGATTTTAGAAATTAAAAAATAAGTAAAAATCGGTAAATAAAATTTTTTTAGACGTAAAAACCGGTAAATAAAAATTGCAAAATTTTGATTTTGATTTTTTTGAAAAAGTAAAAAATAAAATTAAAAATAAAATTAAAAATAAAAAATTCTTCAATTAACATGTACATTTAAACTAGCTTTCTTTGCCCTAGGTATATAAGCAACCGGTTTTAATACAATAAATGAACACGTAAGATCTTTTTCAACTTTCATTATCGCAGCTGAATTACCATATTCGCCACAGTAATTAGGTGCTGAAAATATAGTTACTAATTTATGACCAAATGAAAATTCATATCCTTCAACTACTTGATGTGCTCTACAAATTAAATCAATATTATTTAATCCCATAAATTTATTAACAACATCATTATTAAAAGTACATGAAACACCTCTATCATTATCAGCAAACATTTCTTTATGATTACCAGGGTCAGACCACATTAAATCACATAGTAAACCAGAATCAGGAACTTTTGTTCCTTTTTTTATTTGATTGATTAATCTAACATCACCCAATTTAGGAGATAACCCACCATGAACACAAAATATTTTTTTTTCTACTATAGCCGCTACTGGTAAATAACTAAAAACTTGATTAAATGCTTTCCAAATTAATAGATTTGCTTTTTTTTGACATTCTTCATAAAAACCATACATCCTATTAATAGTATGACATTCATGATTCCCTCTTAATAAATATATGTATTTTGGATATTTGATTTTTAATAAAAATAATAGGGTTATTACCTCAATACTATAACTGCCTCTATCAACATAATCTCCCATGAATAATATTGTATTATCTTTAGTGGGATAACCAATATTTTTAAATATTTGTACTAAATCATCAAATTGACCATGGATATCACCGCATATAAAAACAGGTGCTGGAATTTCTAATAATTGAGGTTCATTCACAAATAAAGGCATTACTCGATTACATATTTCAAGTAATAATTGATTATTCAAAAGATTAGGTTCTTTGGCAACCAATCTTTTAATAAGATCGACATAATTTATATTCATCATTTTTTTTGATTCAATATCAATATCATCTTGTGTTTTGGAAGATGCTAGTAAAAAAGGAACAGTTTTTTCAGATTCCTTTTTATTTAATAATTCTCTTAAATTAGGACTAGACTTAACTCTAGTTAAGGTATTTCTTAACCCATTTTCATTGTTATTTTCAGTGTTATTTATATTAGTGTTAGTATTAGTATTAGTATTATTATTATTATTATTATCAATATTATTATTCATTATTGATGCTTTTAATTATACTTTGAAATAAATATCAAAATTTTTTCTCTCTGAAAAATAAATAAATTAAAATGAAAATTATAGAAAAAATCAAATCAAATTCAAATATACAAAATGTTATAATGTTAGGGGTGTTTATTTTATTATCATATTTATTATTATTTTATTTAGATACAGAAGGATTTACAAATGGAAACAAAAAAATAGAAAAATTTACAAATTATAGAAATAAAGCCCCATTAAATTGTTATTTATTTTATGCCTATAATTGTCCTCATTCACAAAAATTTCTGAAAACCCATTGGAAAAATTTAAGTAATAAATATTCTAATAAAATTGTATTTAATAAAATAGATTGTCACCATCCAAATACCAAAGGAATATGTAAAGTTTTTAAAGTAAAAGAAACACCTACTATACTTATTACTACTAATACATACAATCCATCCGAAAATAATAATAAAACGAATGATGATATAGTTGAATTTACGGAAGAAAGAACATCATCTAATTTTGAGAACTTTTTAGTAAATCAAATTGATAAATACGAAAGAGAATCGTTTCAAGATTCTAATTCTTCACTTATTAATACCTCAACAAACCCTATAAACATAAATGCCCCTACAACTCGTTCAGTTGTTGAAGATGTTGAATTTTCACAAACAGAAGATCCAAAACTTATGAAAGCACAATATTGTATTAAATATAAAGATGCTATTAAATCTGATTTGAATAGATGTCAAAGTATTGATGAAAAACTAATCCCTAATGTTAAAGCATGGCAAGGAGCATATACTTTAATGAATGAATTTATTAAAACAAATGCTAAAACTGCAGAACAGAAAAATGAATTAGCTTATAAAGTTAGGAATAATATTTCTGATTGGCATTTATGTGACCCAGATATTTTAAATACATTAGAAAAAAATATTGGTGTAATGGAAAATAATCAAGATGATATGGATACAATTAAATCAATGAAATTTGCATGTGGATTTTCAAATTAGACCAATCTAACATATTTTATTTTTGGTCCAATTTCAATTTCAATTTCAATTTCAATTTCAATTTCTATTTTTTTGTATAAAAGATAAAATCTTACTGAAGAATAAAGATTATTACAGTTAATAATATTTTAAATTTAAAATAAAAATAAAAATAAAAATGATAAATTTATTAGAAGGTTTTAATGGTATACAGAAAAAAAATGCTAGAGTAATTTTAGCTATACTTTTACTAATAATTTTACTATTTCAATTACGTCTCAAATTCTAAAGTAGTTAAGTTGGTTGAAATGAAATTTGTTACATCAACCATTTTTTCATGATAAGTTTTCAGTTGTTTAGCGATTTGAAAATAATATGGATAACCCATTTTAATATTTTTAAATTCTTCATGAAGAAAATCAATATCTATATTGGTTTTTTCATCACTATTATTTAATATTTTATTTAATGTATCATTATCAAATTGAGGAAAATTTAATAAATTACTAATAATATTTGTAAACATTTTATTAACATCATTTTCATTTGATAAATCTAAATTTTGATAAGTACCTGTGTTCCATTCACGAATAATATGATTATAAAATCTCATATTTTTATCAAAAAATGCACCCCATTTTTCTTCTTCTTCTTTTGGTGTGAATATTTTATTGAAACTGGTATAAAAATCATCTTTATTAAAAATTCTCTCTTTATTTGCGTATTTTTTTTCATATAAATTTTGAATACGCTGATTGTAAGATAAATAGCTATATTTGATATTAACTAATTGATGTTTAATTATTGTTAAGTAATTTATTAAAAATTTTCTTACATTTCTTTTAATATCAATTGTTTGACTACTATTAATAACTGTTTTTACATTAAATTGACCTGATTCTACATTTATATTAAAAATATTATCAAATAATTCATTATATGTTGTTTGAGTTTCCTGTATATTATCTTTATGACTTGTTTCAAATGGAAAAATCCCTATTGTATCAGTTTTTTGGAAAGGACAAATTATGTGGGATTTATAATTAATATTTTCATAGTTCATAATATTACTTATATCGTGTCCTAAAATAGTTTGAATATCTAAATTCTTTTTATTATATAAATCTTTAAAATATTTATTATTAATTAAATATTCTAAATTTAGTATTCTCTCACCAAAATACTTATATTCATTAAAAAGTTTTAGGACTTTATTATCAACATTTTTAGGCATGTAATTCATATTTTGTATAAAAAATTCTATTTTTATTTCCATGTTAAATAAGTCTTCAATACCAATTGATTTCCCCTCTTTAAAAGCTGTATCATTTATAAATATAAAAAATAAATCTAGTTCATCAAAAAAACTTCTATTAATGGAAATTTCTTGTTCCAAATAATGTATATGATTATCAATTAAATCCATTAAGATGTATATTTTTTTTATTTTTGCAAAATTTTGAATAATATAATTTTTTTCATTTTCGGGAAGAAGATTTATAAAATCTTCATTTATGTTTAAATTTTTAGCATACGTAGTTAAGACCATATCATTTGTAACAATTTTTTGTATTTCTGGTTTGTTTGATTTTTTTAACATATTTACTTTAAATGATGTAAATGATAAATCTAAACTATGTTTAACTTTTTTTAAATGATTTATAATTTCTGTATTAAGAAAATGTATATCATCATTGGTCACAGGTAATTGATTTTCAAAAGGGGGTATAAATTGATTTAATAATGCTATTATATATTTTAATTCTAATTCTTCTGGTGGTTTATCTTCTTTAAGAAACAGTTTGAATATATGAAAATTAAATAATATCAAATTACCATTTATTGTACTTTCTAAAATCTTATGATCAATAATTTTAATTAGTAGATTACATGCAGCAACTATTTTTCCTTCTTCATTATCTTGAATAAAAGAATAAATACTAGAACCATTATTAGAAGTTGTATTAGTACCCTTATTAGAGGCATTATTTAACGAAGAGCTTAATTGATTAGATTTATTATTTTTATGATTTTTATTTATAAATTCAACAACTTTATCTTTAAAAATTGTTAATTTATTATTAATAAAATTACGTATATTACTAATAAAATCTTCGCCATTATTTATTTTAGAAGAATAAAAGAAACCATTCATCCCTCCAGTATTATTTGTTTCTTGTTTTAATTTTATGAAATTACGATGACTTTTATATGTATCATTCTCTGAATATGTACTTTCTTCAGAACTCATACCAAGAATTGTTGTAGGATATATTATTTTTGGAACTGAAGTAATATTTAAGCTATTGCCAGTTCCTGTATATGTTCCATATGTATGAAATTTAAATGAAAAATCATTTAATATACCTATTTTTTCTTTACCAATCCCTGTTATTTTAGAATTTAATGTTACAATAGCATCAGGATAATATTTTAAATCATCACCATAATGATATATTTGTTCATTGGGATTTATTATACCACCTCCAATAAATTGATTATTATGAGTAACTTTTTTATTTTTTAATTTTTTAGATTTAACATTATTATTTAATGGTGATTTTTTATTACATTTTGAAGACGATTTAATCAAAATTTTCTTTTTAGTCTTATGTATATCTTTCGCACCTCCATATTGCTTTGAAATTAGAGAACGATCTTTTTTAAACCAGTTAATATCATTAATAGTAATATCATTTCTTAATTTTCCAAATCTCATACTATTCTTAGTTAAAGTAGGTTCTGAATAAATATCATTATAGTATAATGTATTTTTAAATCCTTCAATAATTGGTATATGTTTTGTCAAGATTAATAAATCTATTATGTTGATAAATTTTCTTTCATTTTTTAATTTGAAACCAGATGAACCTACCTTTAATAAATTAGTAATGTTTTCTGCTTCATATTGAAGTTTTTTTTCAAATATACTTTTATTGATTATATTAACTAAATATTGTATATATTCTAAAATATTATCACTTAATACTGATGCTTTGTTTGTTAATATTTTTTTTTCATATATATTTTTAATTACATCAGCTAATAAAGTATCATTTTCTTTTCTACAAATTTCTAATAATTTATCAATTATTTTTTCAATTTGACAAGAATATAAATAATGATTTAATAATTGACTTTGTATATCAATCCATCTGGAATCAGCTTCATAATTAATAAAAAAATTATATGAACTTATTGAAAAATTAAACTGATTATCTGAGTTTATTTTATTGTATAAATCTATATTTCTGTTTTCATTATTTTTCAATTCATCCTCTGATTGATATGGATTTAAGTTAAATTGTCCAGGAATTTTATTAACAACCTTTATCAAATTTTTTACTGTTAAATTTTTAATATTATTTTTTCCAATAAATTCTTTACAAGGGTTAATATATTTGTAATACAAATCAAGTTTACTTTTTTCACTGAATACTTTTTCACTTAATTTTAAGCTTGAATCTCCTGAAGGATTATAAAATACATTAAGGAAATGATTAAAACTAATTATATCTATAAATTGTTTTTTACCTGCTAAAATTTTTTCTGGTAATCCAAGAGCAATAATAGGGGTACTTCTTATTTGTTCAATAATTTGATTGAGAGGGGATTTAGTTGGAGCTGTCTGTTGATTTGGTAAAGGATTTCTATCACTATCCACTATAACTAGTCTTCTTGGATAATTTTCTTCATAAGCGGCTTGTACTTGTGCTTCACCTTGTACTTGTGCTTGTGCTTGTGCTTGTGCTTGTGCTTCTGTTTGAGATTGAATTAATCCAGGTGATTTATCATCCAATACATTTCCACTAACAACATTAGTATTAATGACACCGTTTATTATTGTCTTAATATTTTCAATACTTTTATTAAAATCATAGGGAAAAACATTAGGAGCTTTTTCTTGAAAATCTAAAATAGTATCAATAATTGAATTTGATTTACTTTGAGGTTTACTTTGGGAAGAATTACCAATTACTAAAGATAAATCATCAATTGGTTCTTGAATATCATAAATTTTGAATAAAAATTCTACTATTTTTTTTGTGATATATATTTTTAATTTAAATGATGTATCAGAAATATCCATTTCCTTATTTTTATCAGCAATAAAGGGATATGAAAACATTTTTTGGCTATATTCACATATAAAATCAAGCTTGTCTGAAAATTTATAATTAGATAAATCACCATCACTTTTAAGTTCTATTTTATTTTTCATATGTGTAATAAATGTTCTGTATAATATATCAATCATACCACAACATGTAAATGCATTAACTAAAGTCTTATTGATTTCATCACGATAATATAGATAATAAACATCTTGTGCTCTATTTTCTTTTGTAAGGTCTTTTTCTTCTTTTACAATGCTGTCTCTATCTGATTCTTGAATATGATTATTCATCATAACTAATTTACTAAAAACTTGATAATTTTCATTAAAATGATTTTTCCAGATATCAAACCATCCCATTTTCTGTTTTTCATTATCTTGAACAGTTGAAAATCTTTGTAATTTAATCTTATTAACTGACGAAATTTTAGATGTATCAACTTTTAATGGACTTGTTATTATAATAGGAGAAGCTGTGGGTGGAGGAGAACCACCTATTTTAACATTCGGTGTAACAGATGTTTTTCCCATTTTTTCACTTAATTTACTTTTAAATTTTTCATAAATGTCTTGTTCATTTTTTTTTAATAATGGATGTTTAGGTATTCCTAATTTAAGTATTCCTTGATCATCAGATATAACATCATATATACCAAATAATGAAGTACATGCCATATAACCATTTAACCCTTCATTGCTATTTTCAAATCCAACATAATTTAATTGTTCATTAGATGATGTGTAATCATAAAGTTTTAATGTTTGATCAATTTTAAGCATTTTGTCAACAAGACTAGTATCAGCACTAACATATTCATTAGTTTTTATTACAATAGATTTATTTTTTTGATTACTTATCATATTGTCAACATCAATTGAAAAACCTTGTGTTCTCGATAAAATATCCCATATATAAGCTTGAACTAAAGTTCTTGAATAACATAATCTTTCTTGTGCGATAACTCTTAATTCAAAATATGTAGGATTGGGTTGAGGTATTTCTAAAGGAAAACCTTTCTTAGCAACTCTTAAATATAATTGACCTAATATATTATCAACAATTTGGGAACGAAAATTTCTTGATTTTTCAGAATCTATAAACCATCCTTGACCTCTAATGATTTCAGTAAAAGCCTCACCAAATACACTTTTATCATCTTTATGGAATCTAGAAATAACTCTACCGAATTTATCTTGTATCCAAAAACCATCAATTGGATTTTTATACATCGCTAAAATTTCGGTATAATCAGATTTTACTCTGTCCCAACATTCTTTAACAGAACTATATATTCCAGCATATTTTTGACTCTTTTTTAATTTTTTTATAGCACTTGTTCCTAAACTACGTGCTCTGGTTTCTTGACTTGAATAAAATTCATTTGAAAATATAGCATAAGCTGTTGGAGAATTCATCTTACTTGCTTGATTATATAAAATATGTAATGTTCTTTGCCCTTTAAGAAGAGGTTCAATTTCTTTTCTTATTGCGTATTGGTATTTGGCAATTTTTTTATATAAATAATCAAGTTCTCTTCTAATATACTTACCTTTAGCATATTTAAATCTTTTAAATTTAAAATACAAAGATATTGACCAGGTAATTGGTTTTTTGAATACATTTGCTAAAGTTTGATACCATTTTTTATCTTTAGAAAATCCAGCAAAATCATGATGACTGGGACCTACAATAGCAACTGAACGTACGTAAAATGATGGATGTTCAATGGTTGCCAAATCTTTTGTAGCGGCACCACCTTCTTGATTTTGTTTTTCTTGAAACTTAGGATGTACATAGAAATTATCTTCATCTTCAAAAGCTCGGATAAATGAGGAGTAATCTTTTTGCTTGTTTTCAGATTTAAATCCTCCATCCATTTCAAATTCACCATTTGTATTTAAGAAACCACCTTTAAGATCTTTACGACCTTCTAGTAATCTAGAAACAAAATTTTTACTTGTTAATAAATCATCAGAAGTAACAATAGTATTAAATATAAGTCTAGCTCTGAGTGTTAATTTTTCTTCTATTTTGGCGATTAACTTACGAATAATTCTTTGACGGTGATATACATAGTTAATGAAATAAATAACTTTTTGTTGTACATATAAATTTTTAAGAATTGTTTTACGTTCGTCTGAAAAATACCCCATTAATCCCATGTTATTTAATTGTTCCCAAGCTGCTGAAAAATTTTTTTTGAAATAATGAGGTGATTTTGTTTTGAAGTAACTTCTTAATTCAATAAATATATTCCACATATTACTTTTATAAACAGTATGCATTATTTTACCAGATTCGGAAGTATATTTTTCATCACCTCCGTACATATCAAATTTTTCGATTTGCTTATTATTTGTATCAACTTGAAGTAACTTTTTTTGTGATTTTTTATTTTGATTATTATGATTTTTTCTAAGTTTTGATTTAGGTGTTAAAGAGAAAGCATTATTTCCTTGTCTTTTATCATTTGTATTTCGTGTAATAGTTTTTTTTTTATTTGATACTAATGATAAAATCGGTTTCTTTTTAGTATTAACCATTCTATTAAATAATTAATATTAATATATTTTACTTATTATTTATCAAAGATTTTTTTCCTTAATAAAAAACCATAATTTAAAAATTAAAATAAATCTTTTTTTTCATTTTTTCATTTTTTCATTTTTTCATTTTTTCATTTTTTTCATATTTCTGTTTCATATTATCAATTATCATAACAATATCAGCAAAAAAATCTTCACTTTCCAAAAAATCAGGGAATTTATCTATTTTATTATAATTAATATGTTTATAGTTTTGAAGATTATATTTTTCTAAATATTTAATTGGTAAATTAAATAAATATGAAACAAATTGTGATGGAATTCTAATGCTATTTTCTAGATTATAGAGATTAATATTATCTTCTCTTTTAATAATTCTTGAACCTATAAAGAAATCTATTTCTGTATCATTTTTCTTACCATTTTCTGTACTAATTAAAATAGAATTATCTGATGGTATATCATATAATTGTATTTGATTACATCCAGCATATTTCATTGAAGGATATTTAATCAATGTTTTAACTCTAGACAATACAGAAAATGCGGGGTAGTAAACTTGAGGGTCAAATTCAACAACAAAATCACCTACTATTTTTTTTTCTTTTTCTAGATTATTAATAATTTGATTAAAAGACAAATTATCCCATTCTTTTTGGAGGTATTCTAATTCCCATCCACCAGGCTGGCCTCTTTTTCTAGGTAATAAATCTTCAATCATGTCATAATTTTTATTCATCATATCAACAATAATCCATTTCATTTTTTTACTAGGATAGTTAATATTATCTAAATTCAATCTTATTAAAGGCCACCATAAACGTTGGTCTGTAACAATTGTTAATAGTGTTATTCTAGGTAGTTTATCATCTGAAATATTTTTAAATTTTAAAGTTAAATCCATTTCATTTTCATTAAATTGGACAATCGAAATATCTTTTAATGTATCATTCATTAAACCAGTATCTATATTATAACCATAAGGGGTTACTAATACTGGATAATGTATAGCAAAAGTATCATTGTAAATAATATCACCAAAATCTGAATTATCAGATTCAATCCATTTGGAAAAAATCGCATCATTATATTTTTCTAAATTTAACCAATAAGCAAAACAACTTCTAGTTCTACCTAGAACCCACTTATTCCCAAGATTATTTTTACCTTTATGGTCATATATCTTTTCTTCCATATAACCTCCTAAATGTAATATAGGTAAATCATTATCCCAATAACTTTTAATTAATTCTTTCATACCAGAAATATTAACTATGCTTGTTTTATCCTCAATAATAATAATTTGTTTTTCATTATTTTTAATAGCTTCTTGAATAGTTTTTATATGACCTTCTTTTTGATTTAAATTTGATATTTTAACAATATGTTGTTTATTTGGTAAGCTTTTTTCCATTCTAGATACTTTTTTAACTAATCTAGAAACTCTATTTATATCACCTTCATCTTTGTAAGAAACCCAATAAATTGGAATAGACATTGTTATAAATTATTAAATATTTAATATAATCAAATCTAATATTAAATCTATTTTTACGCTAAAAATAAATAAGAAACAAAAAAATAAATAAAAACTATAAATAATATTTTTCTATCAAATAATTAAGAATAAATTAAGAATGAAATTAAAAGAAGATATATTAAAAAGAAGTAAACTTAAAAATAGAGACATTGATGATAGGTTAAAAGATAGAAAATCAACAAAAAAAAAAGGTGGAGCAAAATTAGGTCAAGGTAGTTATGGATGTGTAGTAACACCTCCTATTAAATGTTTGAAAAATCAATTTTTAAGAAAATCTAATTTACAAATAGATGATTCATTTATTAGTAAAATCATTGACACAAAATATAGTGAGGTATCTTTTTCTGAATTAAATATTGGTAAAAAAATATTAAATATAGATGAAGATCAAAATTTTCTAGTACCATTTATAAACTCTTGTTATTTTATACCGCAAAAACATACAGATATTATTTATTTAAAACAAAATGGAAGATATATTTCTTCATCACCTGATTCTACAGAATTATCGAATAGTGTTGAAGAAGAAGATAGTTCATCATTTAGTTTTAAAGGAACATTACCAACAAAAATAATAAAAGCAAATAAAAATAAATGTATTTTAAGTATGGAAAAAGATTATATTAATTTATTTGGTATTAATGGAGGAGACAATCTTAATAATATTTTAAATTTAGATAAAGAACATTCAAAAATTAAATTTATGAAAAAAAACTATAGATATATTTTTTCTTACATGATTTATGGTTTATATTTATTACATACAAATAATGTAATTCACCGAGATATTAAACCATCTAATATAGTAGTTAGTTTTGAATATTTAAATGATTTCATTGAAAATGAATTAAATCAAGATAAAAAGTATGAAAATCATCCTTTAATAGATTCAAAATTTAGATTTATTGATTTTGGGTTATCATTATTTTTAAATAGAAGAAAATATACAATGAATGATATTACAGAATTATTTTCAAATGGTACTCATTATTATACACCAATGGAGATTTTTGCGGTTAGAATAATATCAAAATTAATAAAAAAACATCCAGATGAAGTTAATAATTATTTAGATTTGATGTTATTAAATACAAATAAAATATATCAAAAAAATAGAGATTATTATCATTATGAAGGTATTAGAAATAATTTTTTTAGAGGCAAGAACGAAAAAACAGATGTTCATCAAAAAGAAAGAACATATTATTTAAACCCAACCAAGTACGAAAATATATTCAATCATGTATTAAATTTATATAAAAATGATAAATTAGAAAAAATGATACCACAAATCTTAAAAGGTTGGGATATTTATTCTATTGGTCTTACTATGGCTAAAATAATAATCAAATGTAATATTAATGATCATGAAATAAATAATATTATATTTAAAATGATTGATATTAATTTTGAAAAAAGAATTACAATACAACAATTGGTTAAATTACCAATATTTTTAAAATACAAACAAAAATTCACTTTTTTACATGATTTATACACAAATGGACCTAGTAAAAGTAAAAATTATTCAATTAAATTAAAATGTTCAAATAAAACTAAATGTAAATCTAAACTGAAATCAAAATTAAAATCAAAATTAAAATCAAAATCAAAATCAAAATCAAAATCAAAATCAAAATCAATTACCAAATCTGATATAAATAAATTATTGAAAAATTTAATTAAATTAGATTATTAGATTATTAGATTATTAGATTATTAGATTATTAGATTATTAAATAATTACTTTTGTATTTTTATTTATTTTTTACTTTAGATTGTAAAAATATATCTTTTTATATATTAAGTTTATCAAAATCTATAATAAGTTTGATATGTCATCTTATAAAGATAGATATCTAGAATTACTTAATTTTAAAAATGAAACAAATAATATTAAACAATCTAAAAAACAACATGGTGGGAAATTATTAGGAGAAGGTGGATTTGGATGTGTTATATCACCTCCTTTAAGATGTAAAAAAACATTTAAAAAAACACCATATTCAATAGATACAAATTATATTTCTAAAATTGTTGAATATGATAAAGATGATGAAGAAATATGGAATGAAATATATATAGGAGATAAATTATTAAAAATAGATAGTAACCAAAAATATTTTTCCCCAATAATTAATGGTTGTTTTTTATACAAACAGTATAATGGTGATTTAAAATATAGTAAAACAAGACCATATAAATCATCTTCTGATTCTAATAGTTTTAATGATACAAATTTACAAGATAGTGGTTATAATAGTAGTAAATCTAAAAAAATAAATAAATGTAATATTTATGCTGATGAAAAATATTTAAATTTAATATCAAAATATGCTGGTATAAATTTAGAAGATGTATTTGACAGTGACAATCAAAATTTAATAAATTATTTAATAAATAACTATAAAAACTTAATTTATCATTTTTGTAAAGGTTTACAAATATTAAAGAAGAATAATATATTACATTGTGACATTAAAACAATGAATATTATGGTAAATTATAACGAACTACGTAATAAAGCCAGTATGACATATATCGATTTTGGATTATCATATATATTAGGTAATAATAAATCAACCTATGAATTTTTTAAGTTTATAGTACATGGTACTGATTTATATAGACCATTAGAAATAATAATTTTGGAAGAGTATTTGAATATGAGTTATAATAGTAAATATGAATTTAGCAAAAAGAAAGTACTAAATAAGGCTGTTGATGTTTTTAAACATAATCGTAAATTTTACATTAATAGATTAAATTTTAATAGATTCGGTCTTACTTATTCTTCTGATACAATAAAAAATCATTATGATAACGATGAATTAGAATATGGTAATAAAAAAGACATAATAACTGTTTTTAAAAAGATTCATGAATTATATGAAAACAAAAATTTATTAGATGAGTTTATAGGTAAAAAAGATAATATTTATAAATGGGATTTATTTTCATTAGGTATAGTTTTAGCAGAAGTATTGTATATATTAAATATCCAAGACTCATTAGCAAATGATTTAATAAGTAAAATGGTTCATCCATTTTTTTGGGAAAGATGGACCATTGAAGAATGTCTAGAACACCCATTTTTTACACAAAAAAAAATAAAAACAAAATCTAAAAAGTTATCTCTACAAGTAAAAAAAAATACTAAAACAAAAAAAATAACTAAAACAAAAAATAACTAAAACAAAAAAATAATAAAAAAAAATAAAAAATTATATCAAAATTAAACATTGAATATAAGTTAAAATAATTTATCAAAAATTAAAGTTAAAAATGAAAGCTATTTTATCAAAAAATATTGATACCATAAAAAATATTAAAATAGATACACCTGCTGACAATATTTTTCTAATAACGCAATTTTATATATCATCTGATACTCAAAGAAATCATGAAATAAAATCTTGTTTGAAAAAAAATATCGAATTAGGGATATTTAATATGATATATTTAATAAATGAAAGAAAATATACAAAAGAAGAATTAGGATTAGATGATAATGAATTAAAATGCATTAAACAAATTATTTTTGATAATGGAAATAGAATGTCATATATGCATGCTTTTGGGTTAGTTTTAGGTTTACGATTACATGGATATATTATAATCTCTAATAGTGATATTTTTTTTGATAATACATTATTAAATTTAGAAAAAACGTCATTACAGGACCAAAAATCTGTATATGCTTTACTTAGATTTGAATATAGAGATGAAAATAATTTAGAAGACTGTAAAATATTTGGACCTAGAAATGATTCACAAGATACTTGGATATTTCATAGTAAATATTTACCAAATGATTTCCGATTAAGAAGAGCTAATTTTTTATTAGGTAAAGCAGGGTGTGATAATGCCATAGCACATATATTTCATGATTTTGGATTTATTATTTTTAATGAACCGTATATCATTAAAACATATCATTATCATAAATCAGATTATAGAAATTATTCAGTTGCTGATAAAATAGGACCTCCATATTGCTTAGTTAGCCCAGTAATTAGAAAAAACTAAAAAATATTTTTTTTACAATTTTTTACAATTTTTTATCATTTTTTTGATATTACTTTTTTCTAAAAAGTATTTTTTCTAAAAAGTATTTTTCCTAAAAAGTATTTTTTTGACAACACTTTTTCCTAAAAAGTGTTAGAGGTCTCCAGAGGCATTTAAGTTAAAATTTTGTTGAGTGACACCAAAAAAAGGACCTTGATTAAGATCCATACCAGAATAATTAGATGTTATTTTACTCGTATCAAAAGGCATACTAAAATTAGTTGTAGGAACTGATGTTGGCATTTCAGTGGAATGTAAAGTTGGTATTGGAGTTCCTGAAGGTAATAAAGCTGTTGTTACTGTTTCTTCTAAATTATTATTTGTAGGTGATGTTGTATTTTTTACATCATTAACATTAAATATAACTGGTGGTAATGTTGTCATTGTTGAAGTCATCATGGGATTTAATGTATTTTTAACATCATACTCATTAACAGTTAAATCATTAATAGAACTATGTGAATCTGATAAACTATCAACACCTGTAACACTTTCAGATTGTTTTTCAAGCAAATCTTGATTTGTATATGGGGCTGGTGTTGACATTACAATAGGAGTATTTTTAGAAGAACGTTTAACAAATTCAGAAACTACAGTTGATGTTGGGTTAGGTGTTACATCAATAAATAATTCTGTTTGTTCTTGTGATTTATGATAATGATTAAATACTAAATATATTATAATCCCAAGTAAGAATAATATAATACTTATTTTATAAATATTTTTATTAATACTTTTACTAATACCTTTATTAATAAATGAAATCATGTTTATTGAAATCTCTTTATTTTATAAATCTAAAATAAATAATATGAAAAATATGAAAAATATGAAAAATATGAAAAATTAAGTTAGTAAAGATAAATAAATATTACCAATATTTTGATGGCATAACTAAATAGAATATAATAGTCATTGTTAATAAATCATGTGTATTAACGATTTGATCAACATTATAATCTGGAAATTTAGTACATACTTCAAGCATTCTTTCTAAAATAACAGAGATAAAAACAGCTTGAGGGAAATGTTCGGTATGTAAACGTTCAATTTCTTTACCTAAATCTTTTAAACTAACAGCTTTATCTCTTGTTGGATAATTTGTAATGAAATCACCCATTGCTTTTAATGTCTTACACATTTCAGTAAATTCCATTTTGAAAACTCTTTCATATGTATTATTACTATAATGTTGTAACATTGGGTCAATATCTTCAGTTTTATTTTTAAAATAATGACCAAATCTGTTTTTAAATTCGGATATTATTTCAGAAGGAATGTTTTCATCATCACAATCTTTTCTAATAATATAAGGTGCCAATTTAGCCCAATTAGTAGCAAAAAATTGTATTAATTCTTCTTTTGGTGAAGGTGGTTTAGAGTTATTAGTATTAAAGAAATATGCGTTTTCAGTTATTTTCATATTATAACCTAAATAAAGTAAAATGCCAATTACTAAAAAAGTTAGTAAAAGTATACATAAAGTATTCATAAGTTTCATTTTATTATTTTATTGATTTATTATTTTATTATTTATATTTTTATAAGAAAATATTGAAAACAAAAACAAAAAATAAAATGAAAAAGAATATTTTTGATTATTAAAATTTATTTTTCTCTATATATTCATCTAATGGAAAATACAAACCTAAATTTTTTCCACGTGTATTATTATTACCAAGATTATAAATTAGTAAATTTTTATAGTGAACTTTTGCTGTATTAGAAAAAACATAATTGTGATAACAGAAAGTCATTGGTACATAAGATATATGTTTTGTGTTATAATTTTGATTAAAATTTCCATATAAATAATAATTATTATCCATCAAATCTGGATTAAAACAGAATACAACTCTATTATATTTTTTTTTATCAATAATACATGAACGAAAATCTGGGTTACGAATTTTCCATGCCGAATTTAAATTTTTTACTTTGTATTGATTTTGATAATATAAAGTATTATAATTTTTTTGTATCAGGTCATCATAATAATTATCTCTATCTTCATGATGATAACCCATTAGAATATTAACATGTGTCGTTGATAATTTTGATACTTCTAAATTATTAAAAATTACATATTCACCTTCTTTTTTAGCTGTAAAGCCTCTTTTATTTAATTCATTTATTTTATCATCAATGCTTCCCCACATAAACATATTGCTTGTATCCATGACTGGTAATTTATGAAATGATGTATGAGGAAATAAAGTCCATGTTTGATTAAATTTCAATAAATTCCAATTAAGCATTTTATCATATTTTTCAATAAATTCAGGGGTCATAATTTGAAAAGAACTAATCGTATCAAAAATTAATTTTTCTTTTTCAACAGTAATATTTGAATTCATTATGACATTTTCAACTACATAATTTAACAAATCAGTTGAAAATCTTTGTAATTTAAGTATACTAGGTAAATTAATTTTTTTTGAATTTACAAAATAAGCAATCATTATTTCTGGTATAATTAAATTATATGGAATATCATCTATAAATTCTGATTCAATCATATTTTCGTTATCTTTCATCCATTGAATAAAAATTTCAGTCATAATAGGGTCTTCTTCATCTAATTCATTAATTATTTTTTCGGCTGCGAATGACCAAAATATACTATCTTCGTATTTTTTCCAAAACCATTGTGGTGTCCGTAGGTCTAGTACCATATAAGAAACATAATTCCATACACTATCATGGTCAACACCTGAATTAATGCTAGATTTAATTAATTCTTCCAATTGATATATATTATAACCTTTCATAATTAATGGATTAACATCTGATGTAATTAACTTGTTTCGGTTATTATAAAACAATTCAAATAATTCTTTTGAAATTTGAAAATTTCCTGTATAATATTTAATTAAATTGTCTTCTATTAAATAGTTCCAGTCATATATTGATAACTTATGAAATAAATAATTTGTCATGTATTTAGAAAAATAATTTTTAATATTTATTTTATGATTAACTATGTTTACAAATTTTTGTAATTTGAACAAATTATCGGTAGATGAAGTTTTATAATAATTTTTGACATAATATTCATAAATTTCTTTAATGTCATCCTCATTATTATGACCGGATTGTTTTTTATTTAATACTATCTTAGTTAGATTTAGTAATTCATCATATGTATATTTATTAGATCTAACTATTTTTCTAATCATATCTAAATGATCAAAATGACAATTACTATTTTTTAAATTTTCATACATAATATCATATTGAAAATAATATTGAGGTTGTAAGTTTCTAATATCAAATTTAGTGGCATATTTTTTTATAAAACTAGATGTTAAATCACTTCTACTACAGATTACTGACCAATCTGTTTTTGTACCTAATAATGTAACATTTTCTAATGGAGCATACAAATTTAAAGATGTAGTATTAAATTTATCTAAAAGATAATTATTTATGATGAAATGAAATAAATTACTTGATATTTTTTTTTCTAATGTAATCGCAGATTGATAAACGTATTTAAACGATGATTTTAAAATCATATCAAAATCTTCTGTCAAACCATACTTATTTAAAATATCACTTGGTTGATTAATTTGATTAATTTGACTATTTTGATTTAAATTGGTATCTTCATTATCTATTTCTTCATCTGAAGAAGATTGATTTGTAAAAGTATAATATTTATCATTTTCATCATTTTTTAAAAATGGCATTCTCATATTATTATTATTATTATTCTTTTGATTTTTATGTAAATCTTTAAAATTTACGTCACTACAATCTAAATCAGAATCTGAATCAGAATCTAAATCAGAACTAACAGATGATAGTGAATCTATTTCTGTATCAGAAGTATCAGACGTATCAGAAGTATCAGAATTATTATTATTATTATTAAGTTTGTTTTTTGATGACATTTATTAATTTTTCTAAATAGAATAATATGTTTTTTTGTTAAATACTTTTTTGATTTATTTTTTCAATTCTCAATTTTTATTAACTTCTTAACAACATCTCAATACTAAATTTTTCAATTAACATTGTCTTAACTATTTTTTCTATTTCTGGTCTAATTAATTCTAGATTAACATTAACATCTCCTGAAGGACCTTTTTTACCTCTGGGGCCTACAGGACCCTCGTTTCCTGGTGAACCTTTATCACCATTTATGCCATCTTTTCCATCAATTCCATTAATACCATCTCTTCCATCAATACCTTTTTTCCCAGGAGGTCCTTCTTTACCATCAGGACCCGGTAAACCTTGAACGCCAGGCTTTCCTTGAGGTCCTTCTTTTCCAATAGGACCTTCCTTCCCAGGAGGACCTGTTAAAATAACACCCATCTCGATAAGATCTCTAATATCTTTCGGAAGTTTAATATTATCAAAATAGTTTTTTTCTCTATCAACAATCGTATTAATTACAAATTTTCTTAATTCATCTTTATTTTGAGGTAATTGAAGTAATGATTTAAAAATATCACGATAAACATTTAAACTTGCTTCACAATCAATTAATCTTTTTTCTAAAAAGTCAATTCTAGATAGAGTTAATTTATAATCATTATTTATATCATTATTTATATCATTATATGTATCATTATTTTTATCCATATTATTTTTAGAAATCTAAATTATATAAATATCATTTAATTGTTTTTATTTTATTTTATTTTAGTTCATTTCATTTTTGATTTTACGAATAAATAAAATTTTTTCTAAAAAGTTTATAAGTAGAAATAACATTTAATATGTTAAATAATATACCTGTTAAAACAACATATCATATGGCTAATTTGTTATATAGAATAATTAATCCTTCACCAAAAGAAAATTCAAGATTAGATCCTCTTACTACTCTTATTAAATTAGCAATACTTCCATATAAACCAGAAGGTACTAAATTAAGTATTGATTCTAATTATATACATTATAGTGAAAATACAATATATCAATTTGCTATTAGAAAATATTTAGGAG
>JACCDO010633152.1_pt1 | contig 33424 bp, 12 predicted proteins | sample 7446101 | NCBI WGS metagenome assembly JACCDO01 (sample SAMN15323440, study PRJNA562643) | freshwater metagenome | isolation source: river surface water | place: USA:Blue River Watershed | collected 2017-08-16 | reverse complement strand
TGGTGTTGTATTAGATCCATCAACATTTGAACCAGTCGTATCATTCATGACACGTTATGGTTATGTTGAGTTGACAAATACTGCATCTTCTCTAGGTAACGCAGCTGACTACCTAGGTCGTATCAGTCTAAGCAACGTTTCTTTCAAGTAATTTTTACTTTAGAGAATACAGTAAAAGGGCTCTTAGGAGCCCTTTTTCATTTGTTGATAAATACTTTGTCAGTCTGCATTGTGCAGATATTATGCAGAATCCCTCTGCGTAGACCTAGAACGTCATATTAAGGAGAAAACAAATGGGACGTCCATTAAATAAAAAATATTTTGCTAACACAAACTACCAAGATTTTGGTACAGCAAACGTTGGCGGCGAATCAGTTGCGAGCGTTACAATTGGTGGTTCATGGAGCGGTTTCACTCAAGCCACTTCAACAGTTACATTTAGCGCACCAGACATTGCAGGCGGTGTAACAGCAGAAGGTACAGTAACAATTACAGCAGGCGCACCAACAGCAGTTACAATCACAGTTCCTGGTTCTGGTTATCTTTCAGCTCCAACAGTTACTATTGCTGACAGCGACGGTGGTGCAGAAACTACAGGTACAGCAACAGCAGTTTTAACATCAGGAGCAAGTGCTCGTCAAAACGGTATCAAGTGTGAAGCACAGATTGGTTCTGGCGGTTCTGAAGTAACAACAGGCGACATTATTAAACAAGTTAGCGCAAAGCGTTATAAAGTTATTACATCTGACGGTACAGCAGTTTGCAAACTAGTTACAACTAATGCATTAGGTTCTAACGAAATGAGTATCATGGCTACTGATAGCGATGGCGGAACATACTTAGTTTCTAAGCTAACAGCTCGTAAAGCAGTTTTAGTTCCTTTAGCAAATACACACGGTGGTTCAACATCAGCAGGATCACAATTTGCCAGCGGTACAACTGCTAGTTGGACATTTGGTTCAGCTGTTGAAGATACAACTGTAACTATTGCTAACCAATAATTAATATAAGGGGCTTCGGCCCCTACTAAGGATTTAGAATGTCTAGAATATTAAGAGTAGCTGAAGGCGATTATAGAATTAAAGTACAAGACAGTGGCAACATTACACTTGACACTGGATCTAACGTTGGCGTAGTTCGCGTAACTGGAAACTTAATCGTCGACGGTGACTATACTACTATCAATGTTCAAGACATGCAGGTTGAAGACAATATCATCCTTTTAAATAAAGGTGAGTCTGGAACAGGTGTTACGGAAGGATTTGCAGGTATTGAAATTGAAAGAAATGACATACCAAATGCACAATTCTTTTGGAACGAAAGTATTGATAAATTTGTAATTAAACTCGACGATGATACATTAACTGGTATTGTAGTAGGCGATATTGCTACAGATCCAACTACGAATTTAAATTTTGACATGCAAAGCGGTCCAGGAACATTAAGAGTTGTTAACTCAACTGGATACGAAAGTCGAGTTACAAACCCGAATGACATTCCTAATAAAAAATATGTAAACGATTATGTATATGCTTATGGCGGATCTGCTGTTGTTAACTTAATTCAGTATCCAGTAAACGCTTTATATGGAACACAAGATACTTTAGTTGAAGCACTGACATCCAGTATTAAAGTATGGGTAGATCCAGGCACTGGTTTGGAATTAAAAGCACAATTTAGTGCAAACGGTTTAGATGTTAATAATGTTAATATTTTAGGCAATACAATTTTAAATTCTGATCCATCTGAATTTTTAGTGTTGACAGCAAACAGCACACACGTTGAAATTGACGGTGTTTTGAATTTAAAAGAACTAATTACTACACCAACACCAACAGGAGGCGATGCTAGAATTTATGCTAAAGCTGTTTCTGTAGGTGAGCAATATAACAGCGGTGTGTTTATTGCTAACAGTAGAACACAAGACGAAATCGTAGTTAAAAATAGAGCATTGCTATTAAGTATGCTCTTTTAAGGATGAAAAATGGCAATATATAACACATCAATAACAGCAACATCTGCAGGAAGTGCAGATACTCTAGCATCAGGTTCAGGTGCAAGAGCAATTACTACTGTTATTATTTGCAATACAACAGCGTCAGACAAGACAGTTACTCTTTATGCAGTACCCTCAGCTGGAACCGCAGGCGACGGCACTATGATTGTAAACACTCTAACAGTTCCAGCAGGAGATACTGTAAGTTTTGATCAAGAAAAAATGGTATTAGGTTCTGGCGACGAATTAAAAGCAATTTGTTCAGCAAGTGGTTTAACAGCAACAGTTAGTACGTTGGTAGTTTAATATGAGATTTTTAAAAACACTTACACTAAACCGTAGAGCTATCTATGATAGTCGTGTGGCATTGACAACTAGCGACGACTTAACTCTTGCTGATAGTAGAACTATGGTTTTACCAAAAAGCAGTTCCAGCGTACTGAGCCCAACAGTTGGACAAATGCGCTACAACACTTCAACTGATCAAGTTGAAGTTTATCAAGGCGTTGGCGGCAGTGCAACTTGGCGTAGTTTACGATTTAAAGAAGCAACGCAAATTAACAGAGATAATTATACAGGAGATGGATCAAGTACAGTTTTTGGTCCGTTAACCTATCAACCGCCTACTGTAGTAGAAAGTGGTGCAACATGGACTGGAAACAATTTAATTGTGATTGTTGGTAATGTATTTCAAATTGAAAATACTAACTACTTAATTCGCTTAGGCTCGGCGTTAGGTGCACCATATAATACCCCGCCCAACGACGCAAAATATTATATACAATTTACCTCAGCAACACCAGGCTTGTCAACACCTATAGTTATACTACACGGTTTTGATCAGTAAGGAGCAACGCAATGCCATTACTACCGGAAAACGTAGTAGCATTAGGTAGAATAGGTGGCCCGCTACTAGACAGAAACCTAAAAAGAAAAAACGCTGGCTCCGGCGAAGAAAATCTTGCTTTTGGCAATACTAGTCTAGTAAATCCAAATGTTTTATATTTAGATGTTATAAACGGCCGTGTTGGTATCAACACAGATGTTCCTTCTCACGATTTTTTAGTTAATTCATCTATTAGAACAACAAATTTGCGTGTGCCAACGCAAACAGAAATAGAAAATTTTGTTGTAAGTACAAATACAATTCAAAATATATCTACTAGTATAACTATTAGTCCTGACCAGACATCCGATCCTATTATTGACATGGTTAGGATTGGAACTTATGATTATAGTTCTAGTATTGCTTATTTAAATATCAGCGATCAGCTGATTGAAAATAAAAGAAACAATAGCAACATAGAGTTAAGTCCAAACGGCACTGGTGCCGTTAATATAACAACTTCAAAACTTTACGTTGATGGTAATTTTACAGCAACTGGATCGGTCAACTGGGACGGATCGCTTATTACTTTAGGTAGCGATGATTCAGATAATGTTGTTTTCAATGCAGATGTTAACAGTAATATTATACCCGATGATAACGAAACTTGGGATTTAGGAACTGCTGCTAAACGATGGGATAACATTTACTCAAAAAATGTTTCAGTTGAAAATTTAATCGTTAATACTGCTATAGTTAACAATATAGATATGCTGTTAACACAAGGCAATACAATCTATGTAAGTGTAAACGGTTTAGATACTAACATTGGAACACATTTACATAACACTTATAGAACAATTAAAAAAGCTCTAACTGTTGCTGCTGCCGGAGACACCGTTGTTATTTTCCCAGGCACCTACGAAGAAGAATTTCCTTTGACTGTTCCGGCTGGTGTTACTGTTAATGGTGCGGGAATTAGAGCAGTTACAATAGTTCCTACAGTAGCTACTGAAGAACAAGATTGCTTTTTACTAAACGGTGAAACAACTGTTAGCCATTTAACTGTTAAAAATTTCTATTACAATACTACAAATAATACCGGATACGCATTTAGATTTGCGTCAAACTTTACAGTAACTTCTCGTAGTCCGTATGTTCAAAATTGTTCAGTTATAACATCTGCAAGTGTAACTGCTCCAACCGGAGAAATAACAGTTGGGCCAGCACCTACGTTATTTTCCTTCACTAGCAACAGCGTAACTCTAGCTAAAGAATTTTATAGCCAACTCTTAGTAGATTCATTAGTAGGACAAACAGCAGTTATTGATAGATACCCGCTCCAACCGCTGTTTTATACTGTTGTATCAGTAGAAGACGAACCAACATCTCCATCAACACAGTGGAAGATGACGTTTAATACAACATTTGATCCGACTGGACAACTTAAACCTATTAGTTTTTATCCAGATTTTGGAGCAATAGAATTAGTTACTAATGACATTTGGGATACCACAGGAAACTCAATTGGAGAAAAATGGGTAGCTTGGTATAAAACTAATTTACCTGTCAATTTTGAAACTACTGTACAACCAGGATGGTCTATTAATGTCGCTGGTACATTATACATTGTTGATTATATAATTCAAGATCCTGTTAATGCTAACATGTGGAGAATATATGTAACCACATCGTTGGTTGGCGGTGTAGGTATTCCAATTTTTTCATCTCCTATTGGAGCATCAACAAAGTTAGCAGGACGAGGCGCACTAGTAGACGGTAGTTTAGCAACATCATCTAGTAAAGAAGCTAGTATGCTATTCCATAGTGTTACTATGATAACTCCAGAAGTCACTGCACTAGAAGCAACAAACGGTGCAAGAGTTGAGTGGTTAGATTGTTTTACATATTTTGCTGATAAAGGTATACATCTTACTCAAGGCACAGAAGGGTTTAATCCAACTGATTATGTACATGACTCAACTACAGGCAAATACCTGCCGTCCAATGCTATTAAACTTTCGTTAACAGCTGATGCACCGGGAGCTACTGTCAATCCTGTAGGAGCCAATAGTTTTAAATTTAGAACTGGTACGGCAGTTGTAACATCAGGAGTGTTTGGGTCTTCAGTTGCATCTGCATATGACATGACTTCGCTAATCACTTCAGAAACTGCATTTGCTATCTACAACCACAATACTTCTACATTAGTAGGGTTGTTTACAATTTGGGATTCATTTATTGATAATAATTTAGTAGCATACTGGACAGATAATGCTACAGGCCCGCAACAGGGACAAATAATATACCCAGCCGGCACCAGTTTTGCTACATTTAGAAGTTTATTTACTACAGGTACTACATACGATTGGGTATTTGTTCCAAACTCAAGTACATTCACTGGATACAAAACAGCTGAAGAATTAGGTATAAAATTTGGAGCAGAATTACGTAGTATTGGCTCAGCAAATATCTACGGAAATTACGGTGCTGTTGCAGACGGCGCTGATACTATTGCATATCTTATTAATCACAACTTTGCCTACATTGGGTTAGGAACAGATTATTCCAATGATCCAAATTTGGTAATACAAGCAAACGAAGTTGTAGAACAAAACGACGGACGAATATATTACGAAAGTACAGATCACAAAGGCGATTTTCGCATTGGCGATATTTTCTATGTAAATCAAGAAACAGGCGAAGTAATTTTTAATGCTCAAAGTATTAGTTTCTTACCAACGGGAAATATTACGTTAACTGGACCAACTAGTTCTGCTTTTATTGATGCAACTATGGTTGAAGTTGGCAACATTAGAATATACGATAATAATATTGACAGCTTAATAGGGCCAGTAAACTTTTCAGCGTTTTCAGGAACTACAACTCTTAATACTGATGTTTTTGTTACAGGTGATACTGATATTTCTGCAGATGTAGTTGTTAAAGGAAATTTATATTTAGGTAATCAGCCTACTGATACAGTAACAATCTATCCAGAATTTACACAAGATTTACTACCAGATGACGTGGGTCCTGCGTATGGATATACTCTTGGTTCAGCAGGTGCATCGGGTAAACGTTGGAACACATTATTTTCTAACGCATTAACTGTTGACAATGTTACTAACATTACAAATAATACAATTTCAACACTAACAACCAATACTGATTTAATATTACAGGCATCGACCACTGGCAAAATACGTATTACAAACACTAATGTTCAAATTGACGAAAATTTGACAGTAAACGGTTCTACAATAACAATCAACGGTGTTTCAAATTTACAAGATTTATCAGTAGTTGGATCATTGAATCAAGTGGGCAACTGGAATCAGACAGGTAATACAGATATTATAGGTGATGTGTTTGCAGATAATATTGGAATCATGGATACTGGTTCTTATATAACTGTACCCAATTTTAAAATACAGAATAACGAAATTAGCATAACTTCTGTAGATACAGATTTAATACTTGAAGGTGCTGGCGCCGGGTCTGTTGTTTTTGAAAATATTGTAAAATTTTCTGGAACAACAATTCAAGTACTTCCTGGTGTTACATTACTTGAAAGTGGAGATGTTTTTGTTACAGAAAGCGGAATTCCTTACGCAATTGAAGGCGATGTAAACGCAGACGAAAACATCACATTTAAACCAAACGGCGCTGGAAATACTATAATTTACGGAACGAATGCTTTAAAAATACCAGTTGGTAGCAACAGTACACGTTCTTTAAATACTGGCGAAATTCGATTCAACAATGTTACAAATTTATACGAAGGGGGTATTTCTACTGGACTTGTAAGTTTTAGCGACATATACGATTCGGATCGAAATACCTATGTAAAAGCAGGAGCAACAGATAACACCATTTATTTTGGTATTAACAATGCTGTAAAGGCTACCTTAGATAGTACTGCTTTAAAATCTGCAACATTTAAAATAGACAATGTACAACTAAGCAGTAATACTATTTCAAACACAGTTTCAGGAAATGATTTAATTTTTACTCCCACCGGCACAGGAAATACAGTAATAAACAATATTGGATTTTCTTCAGATAACACCATTACAAATCAGTCAAATCAAGCACTCACTTTAAAATCAACTGGTGCCGGCTATATTAGTTTTGCTGCTGCCTCAGCTGTGATAATACCGTACGGATCTAGTTCTGAACGTAGACTTTCTCCTGAAATTGGAGAAATTAGATATAATACAAATTATCCTAGACTAGAAGTTTATACAGGTGATGTCCTGGTAGGTGATAGCGGGTGGACATCAGCACTCGGTGAGTCTTCACAAATTGTTGATGCAAATATTATCGAAGGACTTCTCGACTTTTGGACCCTGATACTGGGGTAAAATCTCCCAAACGATAAATACTAATGATTACAAGAAACGACCAATTTCTTGTATGGTTAAACTGTGGTAAACCAGCAAAGAGCCGTAAAAACGGATGCGAGCAACTGCTCAAAATAGGTTAACCGTGCAACACGGGGTTTGAGGAGAGCTGATGGCTGTTGGTCGTATTACCGGTCCACTCTTAAAAGCGAATCTACTTCGTAATGGCGTAGATCTGGCTTTTGAGACCGACCTTTTATATTTAGATGTTAATAACGGCAGGGTCGGAATTAAGACAAGCCTGCCTGATTACGATTTAGACGTAGCTGGCACTACACGCTCCACAAACCTAACAGCAACAACACAAGCAGATTTAGCTACATTCACAATTTCTAGTGATACGATTGCAAGTAGTAACTCTGTAATCAATTTACGCCCAGCAGGCGCCAACCCAGTAGTTTACCAAGGAAAAATTGTAACAGGCGATTTACAAATTTCCACCAATGTTATTGAAACTACGGCAACCAACCAAGATTTAAACATTAATACACTCGGTACAGGACAAGTTAATGTCAATGCTAATTTGTATGTTGACGGAGATGTCCATGTTACTGGTAACTTACAAGTTGACGGAGATGCCAGCGGAACTGTTACAATTGGTGATGCTGACACAGATAACGTAGAATTTAAAGCCGAAGTTAACAGCAACATTATTCCAGACGATAACGAAACATGGAATTTAGGTAGCGATCCGTTATCAGGCGGAAAACGTTGGAATGCAGTTTACACTAAAGATTTATTAGCAGATCAGGTCATAGCAACAACTATCGAAGTTGATGGTATAGATTTAGCACAAGTTCAAGGCAACATTTATTATGTTGCCACAACGGGCAGCGATACTAATGCTGGCGAACACGAGCACAACCCATTTTTAACAGTTAAACATGCTCTAAGTGTTGCTTCAGCAGGAGATGCAATTTACATTTATCCAGGTACTTATGCAGAAATATTTCCATTAACTGTTCCAGCAGGTGTTAGTGTTAAAGGCGCTGGAATTCGTTCAGTTAAGATTACACCAACGTCAGGCACTAATGATAAAGATGCATTCTTATTAAACGGCGAAACAACCATTGAAGATTTAACTGTAGCAGACTTCTTCTACAACGTAACTAACAATACAGGCTATGCTTTCCGATTTGATACAGGTATGACTGTAACAACTCGTAGTCCTTACATTAGAAATTGTACAGTTATTGCCAAAGGTAGCATAACAAGCAGCGGAGATCCGTACGGGTTTGATGCTAACGATGCTGGCAAAGGTGTTTTGGCAGACGGTAGTGTAGTTAATGCCGCTAGTAAAGAAGCAAGTATGCTGTTCCATAGCGTTACATTTTTTACACCAAATCAAGAATGTATATCTGCAACTAACGGTGTGCGTATTGAATGGCTTAATTCGTTTACATACTTTGCTGACAAAGGATTGTACGGTTATGGTAGCAGCGCAGGATTTGCAGGCGCAGGTTTAACTAGATTAAGAATTGAAAGTCAAACAGGAACATGGGCTGTTGGCAATACTGTAACTTACTACGATACAGACGGCACAACAGTACTAGCATCAGGAACTATAGATAGTATTGATGGAGATTATGTTAACTTAACAGGCCGTTGCCTAGGATTTGAAACAATTACAGATCGTGTTGGTAAAACAGTTTATGCACAAGGCAATGCAAAACTAGCAACAGCACAGAAAAAATTTGGAACAGCAAGTCTTGCACTTGATGGTGTGAATAGCTATGCTTCAATTGCTCCACAGCCTGATTTTAATTTTGGTTCAGCAGATTTTACAATGGAATGTTGGGTCTATCCAACAGCAGTTCCTACCGCCGGACAATACGCATTTGTCATGGGGCAATCAAAAGCAGGCGTTGGAAATACAAGTTGCGGCTTATATCTAGGTAGTTCAGGCGGCATTATATATTTGTATTCGTTTGGTACATTTGGAACATTGCCCGGTGCCGCTGTGGCACAAAATGCGTGGAGTCATATTGCTCTAACACGCGAAGGCAACAATTTTAAGTTATGGATTAACGGAACACAAGCTGGTTCAACTCTTGTGTATTCTGGAGCAATGACTAGTGCTACTTCAACAAACTTTACAGTTGGCGGAAATGCAGGTTATAATTTGTATGTTACTGGTTATATTGACGATGTAAAGGTTTCAAAAGGTGTTTGCCGTTATACAGGAACATTCACTGCACCAACAGCGGCATTAACTGGAGATTTAAGTACAGTATTACTTTTACATTTTAACGGTGCTAATAATTCAACTACATTCATCGACGACGGTATTACTCTGCAAGATTTAAGAACTAGTGCAGGCGGAACAGCAACACTAATTAATTTTGCAGACTTTTCAGACTTTGGTGCTGAACTCCGCTCAATTGGTTCAGCTTGTATTTACGGTAACTACGGTGCATACGGTGACGGCGCAGGCGTCCTTATGTACTTAATTGGACAAAACTTTGCTTATGTTGGATCAGGTAAATTGTCCACTAACGATCCAAACGACAGGATTGATGCCAACGAAGTTACAAAATTAAACGATGCTAAGATTTATTATACCAGTGTAGATAACGAAGGTAACTTTAGTGTTGGCGATGCGTTCTTTGTAAATCAAGAAACTGGAGATGTTTTATTTAACGGTCAATCGTTAAGCATTACAGTACCAGGCGGCGTCACTTTTACCGATGGCACAAATACCACAACAATTACACCAACTGATGTTACAACTGGTAATATTCGTATAAGCGGTAATACAGTTGAAAGTGTAACAGGTGACATCAATGTTACTGCCGCAAGCGGTTCAATTAATTTACAAAACAATACTTACATTACTGGTAATTTAGATGTTACTGGAGATATTACATTAGGCGGCAATATTCAAGTTGGCGATGCCAGCACAGATACAATTAATTTTGTCGGTGGAATCAGCAGCAATTTAATACCAGCAACTACCGCAACATATAATTTAGGTAGTTCAAGTTTACGTTGGGCAAATGTCTATTTGAATAGAGCAGAAATTGACGGATTGGTAATTGATAATAATACTATTGAAACTACAGTTGGCAACGACGATTTAATATTGCAGGCCAACGGCACCGGCATTGTTTCAATACCAAACAATAATGTAGAAATTGATCAAAACTTAACAGTTACCACAGATTTAACTGTAAGTACCGGAACAACATACTTAAAGAATACTAATATAACAGGAACAGTTACACAAACTGGAGATATTGTACAAACAGGTAATTTTACATCAACTGGTACACTTGAAATTACTGGTAATGTTGAGCTAACTGGATATCTTGAACTGCCCGGTATTAACATAAGCGACAATACAATCAGCACACGAACATCGGGTACTGATTTACACCTTTCTGCTAATGGTACCGGCGATGTTTTAATTGAAGATTTAGGTATAGAAGGTTCTACAATTAAAAGTACAGTTACTGATGCCGATATTACTTTAAAACCATTAGGTTCTGGAATTGTTATAATTGATAGCAATCAAAGTTTACAACTTCCAAACGGAACAACTTTAGAGCAACCAGCAGTTCCTGCTAACGGAATGATTCGTTATAACAGTACTATTAATAGATATGAAGGTTATAATAACGGTTATTGGTTAACACTAGGCGGCGTACAAGACGCTGACGGTAATACTTACATCAGCGCAGAATTAACTCCTGGTACAAACGATAATATTATTAGATTCTACTCTGACAGTAACCTTATGGTTACTATTGACAGCACCAAATTGTTTGCAGAAAGACTGCAAACAACAAATTTAGACATACAAAATAATACTATCACTCCTATAACAATAGACAGTGATATCAATTTAACACCTACCGGTACAGGTAGTGTTAGATTTGGCAATTTGGCAGTTAAAAATAATACAATTACTAACGTTGTTTCTGGAGCAGTTACACAATTTGTACAATCTGGCGATGGTTATGTAAAAATTGACGGAACAAACGGAGTAGTATTTCCAAGCGGAACAGATAGTGAACGTCCAGGAGCACCAGTCACAGGAATGATGCGATACAATACAGAACAAGGACTGGTAGAAGTTTACAACGGTATAATTTGGACAGGTGTAGCTGGTTCATCTGGCGGTGTTACTTATGCCGAAGCATCTGATATTGCAATTCAATACGTTTTAGTTTTAGGATAAATTATAATATGGCAACCACATTCAACAATGCACTAATATCAGAATTAGGAACACTTGAACAAAGCGTTTTTACGGTAGCATCAAATGCTAGAGTTACTATTATTGGTTTAAGTTTTGCAAACTTAACAGACAGTGTTATCTTAGCCAGTGTCAGAATCAAAGATTCGTCAAATAATTCTGCTTATTTTTGTAAAAACATCCCAGTGCCGCCCAACCAGAGTTTACGAGTAATTAACGGCGGCGAAAAATTAATTTTGTCTAGCAGCATGACTATCTATGTTGAAGCTAGCCAAGACAACAGCTTAGACATGATTGTCAGTTACGTTACAATCACTTAAGGATATTATTATGACATACTATGTTGGACAAGTCAGTACAGTAGATTTATTAGGCAATGATAACCCAAGATTCTTTTACGGGTTAAGAAGATCAGACGCTGGCACATTATATTTTACCAAAGTAGGTCAGTTAATTGGATCCGATTCCGTAAGAATTAATATTGCTGGCCCTGCATCAGAAGATTTTGAAGATTTTGAATATGGCGTTGACTTTTTTGACGGGCGTCTAGCAGAAGATCACAGCAGACCATATGCAAACTTAAACTTTGACCAATATAGATGGGATCAACGAAATTGTTACTACTATATAAATTCCTCGGGCGAGTTGGTAATTAGAGTTAATCAAGCGTTTGAATATGATCCATCGCAAATTGTTAGTTAATATAGGATAAAAAAATGGCAGCAGAATTTAAAATTTCCCGACTTCGCTTTAACTATTTAGGTGAGTGGGCAGAAGATACTTTTTATAACAGAGACGCTATAGTAACCTACGAAGGTAAATTATATGTTTGTTTAGAGCCGCATACTTCTGACAACACCGAAGATGCTTTTTATCTTGCTCTTAATTATATAACACCACAAGGTGCTCCAACACCTTACTGGCAAATTGTAGTTAATACCAGAAAGTGGGCAGGAGAATGGCAACCAAATACTTATTATAGTCTTGACAATATTGTCAGCTACGGTGGTTCTGTATACTTCTGTAACGAACAACATAATAGCGGATCAAGTTTTAATTCTGCAAAATTTGATATCTATGCAACTACTGATGGTAATTGGAATAACACTTGGCAAACAAATTTTTCTTACGGTCTTGGGGATGTTGTTCGTTATGGAGGTATTCTTTACAAATGTAACACTAACCACGTTTCTGCCGCAACTACGACTCTTGGATTAGAAGACGATCAATCATATTGGACCGAACTTTTTATAGGTGTAGAATATAAAGGAACTTGGTCTTCATCAGGATTTAGATACAAGAAAAATGATTTAGTAAAATACGGAGCTGATATCTGGATCGCTGAATCAGGGCACACATCGTCTTTAGAATTTGACCAAGACTTATGGGACTTGTGGACACCTGGACAAGATTATGCAGACACATATAGTTCAAGTGTTATCTATCAAATAGGTGATGTTATAACCTACGGCGGTTATACTTACACTAGTTTAATTGCAAACAACGAAGCCAATACACCAACCACTACTCCATCTGCTTGGGAATTATTAACTGAAGGGTACAGTTTTGAAAACAATTGGAATTCAAGCGCAAATTATCGAGTAGGTAACGTGGTACGTCGTGGTGGCAATATTTTTGTTGCTGTTCAAGATAATACAAATCAGGATCCAACTAACTTATTAGTTTCAAAAACATATCAAGCACCAGTAACTGTTCCGGGAAATACCTATAACGATACTACGGATTTCACTGTAGTTGGCACAAGCCCAACAGGTTTCACTGTGGCTACAGTTACTAATTTTGCAAATACTCCATGGATTACATTTATAACTCAATACGGCAGCGGAGGCAGCACAATGACTGTTACTGTAAATGGTGTTCCTACATCATTTACTATTGCAGCAATAACACCACAACCAGCTGCTGGGCCTCAGGGCGGATTCACACTAACATTTGTAGAGCCTTTTAATCCAGCAGGATCAATCAGCAATTTTACCACACCTTCTTATACACCACCAGTTACCACAACAATTACATTAAGTAATACTACAGGGCTAGTACCCGGCTTAATTTTAACTGGTGCAGGATTTACTTTAGGCCAATCTATTGTACAAGTGCTGAACGGCACAGATATTCTAGTTGATCAAATTCCAGATAATTTTCCAGAAGACGGACAAAGTATTAACTTTGTAGGTATTAATTATGTTTATTGGAATTTAACAGTACCAGGATCTAACTGGAGAAGCATTTGGGAAGCTGAAATAGCGTATACTGTTGGGGATCTTGTACTGCTAACAAACACAACTTATAAATGTGTTCAAACTCACACAAGTTCTTTACTAGCGGGAGATAGACCTGATTTAGATCACGACTACATTTATTGGATTCCATATCTTCTACACGCAAGAAGAAACGCCTTAACTAATCAAGGCGATATTAAAACTATTGCTAATGATTCTGTTGCAGTTGTTGAAATTGGTGATCAATATCAAGTACTTCAAGCATCGAATGCTACTGGCGAAATACTACCTGAATGGAAAAAAATATTAGTTACTCCAAAAGTTTACTATGTTTCAGAAAGTGGCGTTGATGCAGAAGGTTACGGAGATACATGGGATAGACCGTGGAGAACTATAAAATATGCCGCCGAACAAGTAAACGCTGGCACCGAATATCAAGGAATAAAGGCTTGCTTAGAAGCAAATAAAAAATTCTTAACTACAGAAATGTATCAGTGGATGCTATATCAAAAACAATATAGTGTAACACCTTTTACACCTTCTTCTCAATTTGATCCTGCAAAAACAGTTCGCGACGCCAGCTACATTATAGATGGAATTGTTTACGACCTTTCACGCGGCGGCAACGCTCAAACAGTTATTAATGCTAGAGCATTTTTTAATGCAGAAGGAACCGGTGGTTATATTAACTCAAATGTTGCTGCTCAAATGCCGTATTTTGTTGCAGCATTGAATCGTTTAAAAGTACTAATGTTAAATTATGTATTGATTGGAAATGCTCCGCCTATTATCTATCAAGAAACAAACGGTGTTACACCTGGAGATATTATTGAATTACAAACTGGATTTGACGTAGGTTTTATCACACCCGTTGAAGAATTGATTGATATTGTTATCGATGCGTTGACAAACGCAACAACTGATAATATACCTCCTCCTAACAAGAGTATCGCATCAACTATAATGGTTAAAACTGGAACTTACGAAGAAGAATTACCTATTATCGTTCCAGAATATTGTGCGATTGTCGGTGACGAACTCCGCGGTGTTACAGTTACTCCAAAAATTGTAATTAATACATTTACAGAACGTAGTTTTGCTGGTACCACAATTCCATCAACAACTACCATATCAGGAACAGTGGATCACAGCGAGTGGTCTTTCTCGACAAGCGGTTCTGTTACATTGACTGCCACAGGACTACCGTATCACAGCTACGGAAATACAGCCGATCCTAACACACCAGACGAGATTGGGATTGATAAAACTTTCCCATGGCGCGGAGGCACAAACATAGGTGCTGAAGATAAAATAGCAACAGATTCAGGAACAATTGGTTATTGGATTAACGGTGTAAGCATTGGTAGTCCTAATGCAGGAACAGATGTGCCTGATGGCTACATATCTGTATCTGGGTTTAATTATAATAAAAGTGCTTATTCAGCATTTGCATTAGGCTATTCTTGGGGTGCAGACGAAGCAGGCGGCTTCTCAAACGCAGACGGAACATACCAATATACTGATTTTAGCTTTGATTTATCATGGGTCAGCGGCGACGGTTTTGTTAGCGGACCACACAACACTGGATCAGAAGAGGTAACTCAGATTCCTTACTTAGCTGGCACGTTGGTTAATTCGAACGGACACAGTAAAATTATTGGTATCAGCTTAGACGGATATCCTATATACGGACCATTTGGATACGATGATCCATTAGATCCGCTATCTGGTGTCAGAGTCATGCAGTCTGGTTATACTCTAAAGAATTCTAATTACAGAGTAGGCACAGCTGCATCAAATTTAACAGAATACCCAATGGGCATATTTGTTCAAGATTACGATTTTACCGATGCCGGCGACTTAGATGAACACAACGGCCGCTATTGTATAACTCCAGAATATCCTAACGGAACTTATGCATACTTTGTAACTGTCGATGATGCTACATTGTTTCCAGCGTATCCTTATGTCATAGGTAATACATACTACGCAACACCTGCAGCAGAAGCACCAGATACAACCACAGAAGGAAATGGCGGAGGCTTTGCACCGCTTGGATTAGGAACTATATTTACTGGCGGCTATTTTACCTGTTACAGTACACAAAACATGTCGGCTAACGAGCCAATTCAATTTGTGTCAACATCTAGCTTTATCACTAATTTGTCAGGATTTGAAACCTCGGCAATTACAGCCGGCGAAACATATTACGTTGTTGGGGATTCATTAACATCGACAACATTCCAAGTATCTGTAGTGCCTGATGGTAGCCCTATAGGTTTGTCTGGTGGTACAGGATTCATGCAAATTATTGGCGGCGATGCCACTAAGGATATGTTTAGATTACGCAACGGTACTGGTTTAAGAAACCTCACCGTTAAAGGATTGTTAGGAACACTAACACCTGTAAATGAATACTTAACAGCAAGACCAACTGGAGGATCTTATTGTGCATTTGATCCAGGCACTGGACCAGACGATACAGTAGGTTGGATTAAAAATCGAAGCCCATACCTACAAAACGTAACACTATTTGGCGCAGGATGTGCTGCTATGAAAGTTGATGGAACTCTACACAACGGTGGCAACAAATCAATGACTGCAAACGATTTTACCTGCGTGTTAAGTGACGGCATTGGCGCATGGGTTACTGGCAACGAAAGTAAAGCGGAATTAATTTCTGTGTTTACATACTATAACTATGTAGGATATTTTGCAGAAGATGGTGGAAGAATTCGTGCAGCCAACGGAAACTGTTCTTACGGAGAATTTGGCGCAGTGGCAGAAGGTTACGACTTATTAGAAGATCCAATTACTGCAACTGTTGACAACAGAACATTCCAGGCAACTGCTAGTGTACAGCAGGCATTTGGTATAGAAGCATCTTTATTAAAACTACAATACAGCAATGCAGGTATTGAATATATTCAAACTGTTACTAATCTATTAAATTATAGCAACAACTTCTTAGGAACAGGTTGGACAACAGATGGCAACATAAACTTAGCTAAAAATTTACTTAGCCCAAGCGAACAAAACGACGGGTGGACGTTAACAGGAACAACATCTAATACTGATAGTTCTTACATCTACAAAGAAGTAACTATTCCGCCTCAAGGTGCAGTTTATACTAATCTAGCAGGTTCAAACATATCTGGTAGCGGAAGCGGAGCAACATTTGATGTTACAGTTAACGCAACTAGTTATAGTGTTATTGTATCGCTCAGCGGCTCAGGCGGCACAGGATACGTTTTAGGAAATCAAATTACAATTTACGGAAGTCAAGTTGGTGGTTTAGACGGTACTAACGATATTACACTAACAGTTACAAGCCTTGTTGGTTCTACAATTATTACCGTCTCTGCCGCAGGTACTGTTCCAGCTGGATCTGCATTAAGATATACATTTAGTATTCATGCTAAGAAGGCAACTTCAAACGTTTTTGATTTATACGCAATTTTTAGTGGAACAAGTACACGAACAAGCTATGTAACTTGGAACTTTAATACACAAACTTTAACCGCTGGAAGCAACGGAGACGGCGGCTTAACACCTGCACTAGCATATCGAGGTGTTGACTATTTAAATGATGGATGGTATAGAATATGGTTCTCCGTATACGATACTAACGCCTTAAACGATACAGTACAGCTTAGAATTTACCCAAGAGGACGATTAGGTACAGCAGGTTCAACATCTTTCTACGGAGCACAAGTTGAAATTGGAAGCTCACCTCGTTTCTATCTTTCAACTACAACTGGATTGTATGATGCTTATGCAGATTATATTATTACAGGAGCAGGTATTAATGCTCAATTAGTAGCAGATGAAACTAGATCAAATTCAGTTTATCAATCACGAATAACTGATCCAGGGTCCGGCGCAGGCGGTACTGGTTATTTGACCGCTAGTAATAACGCACAAGGTGGTAACGATTCTTATATAATTTTAGCACAGGCAGATATTAACACAGCTGCAAATTATAACGGAATGAGAATTTTTATTAATAGCGGAACTGGTGCAGGACAATATGGTTTTATTTCAAATTACGATGAACCATCAAAAGTTGCCTATGTTTTAAAAGAATCTGTTACTCCTTTAACCATAGCGTCAGCATCAACAGTCGACGACTCATTTAGTTTGAATGAAATCACTGAAGATATTAGTACATTGTATGTAGACCAACCAGTTCAATTTATTCCAACTTACTATAGTACTAGTGTAGAAAACACTTCAGAAGAATCTTACTCTATTATTTCAGTGGTTGGTGGTACTGTAAATACAATGGCTATAGCGGACACCAGTGTGCTTTACTATAATATGCCAATTAAATTCAGTGGCACTATTCCTGAAACAGTTGGAGTCATTGCAAATTTCACATATTTTGTTCAAGAAATTGTAGATGAATTTTATTTCAAAATAACAAGTACATCATTTGGACCAGTATTACCGTTAAGTTCAACAACACCAACAGGAATGAATATAGACATTCCATCAAATACTAGTTACTTAAAGGTTACAAGTACATCTGGAATGGCACCTAACATGCCAATACAGTTTACAGGAACAGCACTGGGCGGAATTACTCTAGGTCAAATTTATTACATCAACGATATTATTGATTCAACTCGTTTAGCAATTTCTTCAATTCTGCTAGAACCAACAGTTACAGCAACAGATTCATCAACTAATAGGTTAACTGTTTCTGCAACAGGCAACTTAACACCATTGAGTCCAATCACATTTTCAGAACCAACTATTGGCGGTGTACAACCAGATACAAAATACTATATTAGTAAAATTACCAGCGGAACATCTTTTAGAATAGCAGAAACTATTTTAACTGTGGATGTTACAAATACAGCATTTGGTACTAACCTAATTACTTGTGAAAATACATCTGGTTTTGTAGCAGACAATCCAATTAAATTTACTGGAAACGGTTTTGGCGGACTAGTTGCTGAACAGACATATTATATTCTAGCTGTTAACGATAGTACAACGTTTACTGTTGCATCTTCTGTTGGCGGCTCTAGCGTAACTTTACAAACAGCGGTTGGATTTATGACAGCAAGAACTTGTCCATCTGAGTTTGAAGTAGTTAGCGATGCAGGGTCAATGTTAGGAAAAACAACTAACGCTAAAACAACACTAGCTCGAGGATCTGGAGCAATAATGAATGCGGTGTTCTCAACACCAGTGTTTGGAGGCGTGAGCCAAGGAACAACTTATTACATTAAAACAATTACACCTGGAGCACCTAACAAAATTCAAGTATCTGCATCTCCTGGCGGTGCAGCAGTTAACTTAGTAACTGGAACAGGAACTATGAAAATTGGTGAAGTTGGTTGGGACCATGTTAATCTTGGAACAGAGCCAACTTCGGTTTTTGATACAACAACTCTTTATTTTATTGAACCAAGATTGACCTACTCAGAACCAACATTTGTACAAGAAAGCACAACATTGCCAACAGCAGGTGTTGGTACAACTTATGTGGCAATTGCCTATGGCGATAATTATTGGATTGCTGTACCAGACGGCAATACAACAATAGCAGGATCTCCTAACGGATCGACATGGCAAACATTTACACTTCCTATAACAAGTCCCCAAACTTGGTCAGACATTTGTTATGGAAATACTGCGTGGGTTCTTATAGCAGAAGGAACAGACAAAGTGTTGTACTCTTTCTCTAAAGGTCAATCTTGGAAAACAGGAACAATGCCTAGCAGCAGCTCATGGTCAAGTGTAGCTTACTCAAATGGTGTATTTGTAGCAGTAGCATCAGGTACTTCTAATGCTGCATACTCTACTAACTACGGCGCATCTTGGACAGCCAGCACCTTACCAGGTGCTGCAACTGACTGGACTAATGTTGCAGCCGGTGGCGGTAAGTTTGTTGTGTTAGGTAATAATTCAACTAGAGCATTAGTCAGTGACGACGGCGGAGCAACCTGGTCAGAAAATGTTCTTCCTGTAGCAGCAACATGGACAAAAGTTGCCTACGGTAACGGACGTTTTGTTGCAACATCAAATACTGCTGGAACTCCAGTGTACAGTTTTGACGGAATAACATGGTATGTTAGTCCATACAGCATATCAGCAGATGTATTGGCTTACGGAAACGGCGTGTTTATTGCCCTATCCTCAGGCGCATCTTCTGGCTATCAAAGCGAAGACGGTAAAGTTTGGAAGAAAAAATCAACATCAATTGTGTCTTACGCAGACGCGGCATTTGGATTTACACCACAACACCCAGGACGCTTTGTTACTTGTGCCGGTTCTGCATCTGGAACTACTATAATTACAGGATCAAGAACTAAAGGCCGTCCAATTGTTGAAAACGGTATTGTTACAGCAGTGACTGAATTTGAAACCGGCGGCGGCTATCTAGCAACTCCAGTTGTTACATTGTTTGACCCTAACGTGACACTTGCAGCAAGTATCACTCCTAGACTAGGTAACGGTGTGTTAAGTGCTCCAACATTTATTAACCCTGGAGAAGGATATAATACCAGCTCAACAACGATTACTATTAACGGTGGCGGCTTCTCAGACGAATATCAAACAGGTTTATCTCTAAGAGTAAGTAATTTGACACAGTTACCTCGCCCAGGAGACGACTTGGTTATTACTGGTGACAGCACAATCTATAAAGTTACTAATGCAACAATACTAAACGGAACAACAGCTCCTAATTTAACAGCAGCTATTGAATTATCACCCGATGTAAGTGTTGCATTAAGTCCAGACCACAATACTGCATTAATAATTCGTGAGAAATACAGTCAATGCCGTCTAACAAATCATGACTTTTTGAATATTGGTTACGGCGACGAGCGAGAATCAGGATATCCAAATCCTGTTCCTGTAGTGACAACATTGCAATCGCAGAATCAAACAATTGAAAACCACTTTGGCCGTGTATTCTACACCAGTACAGACCAAGACGGTAACTTCAAGACAGGTAATTTGTTTGGAGTTGAACAGGCTACAGGTATTGTTACACTAAGCGCAAGTCAATTTGGACTGTCAGGACTAGAAACACTTACCCTTGGTGGTATTGCAGTTGGCGGTAGTAGTGTTGTAATTACACAGTTTAGTGTTGACGCAACTTTTGTTGCAAATAGCGATGCAATTTTACCAACACAACGAGCTGTTAAATCTTACTTGACTGCACGTTTAAGTCAGGGTGGATCAAACACATTTACTGGTAATACCACAGCAGGTAGCGTTACCATTGGTGGTCCAAACGTTATTGGCAGTACTATTCCTGTAGGCGTTCCAGGACACGGTGTTTATATGCTAAACAGAGTCACATTTGACGGTTTAGAAACTGGTATGGTTGACGGAGACATGCCAGCATTTAACTTCTTCGTACGAGGAAAAGGGCTTGAAAGACTTGTTGATCCTAGTCGCATTATAAGATAATAGCGTTGATTATAGTTGCAGATTATGGTTTAGATAAATATGATATCAAAGGAATGAAATAAAATGGCAGAATTTATACTAGGTAGAATTAAGTTTGTTTACCGCAATAATTGGGCAAGCTCTACAGCGTATGTAGTGGATGATGTTGTAACTAAAGGTGGTAAAACTTTTATTTGTATAGTAAACCACACATCCAGCTCAAATTTTGATACAGACTATGATTTGAATCCAGCGATTTCTAAATGGAATCTGCTTGCCGATGGCCAGCAATGGAGAGAAGATTGGACTGCAAGTACAGCCTATAATGAAGGCGACTTGGTAAAATACGGCGGTATCGTTTATATATGTAACGAGCCACATACTTCTGCTACCTACACTTCTCCTACTTGGTTGGGATTAGAAGACGACCAAAGCAAATGGGACGTTTTTGCTACATCATTTGACTGGAAAGGTGATTGGGCAACTAGTACACGATATAAAGTTAATGACATTGTATCTTATAATGGTTATACTTATATTTGTACTACAAAACATATTTCTGCTGCAACTACAACCCTTGGATTAGAAGACGATGACAGTAACTGGCAAACTGTAAACCCAGGAATTAAATATCTTGGTTCTTGGGAGTCGCTAGGTTCGTCATATAGATACAAAGTTAACGACTTAGTCAAGTACGGTGCAAGTTTGTGGATCTGTACTGCGGCCCACACTTCAACAACTGCGTTTGAAGACGGCGACTGGGCTATCTTTTTAAATGGGTTTGAATTTGAAAATACATGGTCAGATTCGACAACTTATCAGCTAGGCGACATTGTAACATACGGTGGTTATTCTTATGTTGCTAAACAAAATCACACAGGAAAGAAACCGTCAGCAGAACCAGCATATTGGGATGTCTATACAACTGGTTTTAGTTTTGAAGGCGATTGGACTAACCTGACATCGTATAAGATTGGAAGTGTTGTTCGTAATGGTGGATATACCTATCTTGCAGAATTAGACAGTCCTAGCATTAGTACAACTGCAACTGCAACTACAGTATCAACCGATCCAACTAATCCAAATACAATTTCAGCCAACACAACAGGGTTTGTTGCGGGCATGACAGTATATTTTGGTAGTTCTTTTGGTGGTTTAGTTGCTAATACAAAATATTATGTTTTAAGTTCTGGGCTAACTTCATCTAGATTTAAAGTTAGTACTATACCGGGTGGTTCTCCAGTAACATTAACAACAACATCAAGCCAGTCTGTGAGCGTGACTGCTTCTGCAGAACCAGAAAACACCACATACTGGGCTAAACTCAACTCAGGGTTCAAGTGGAAAAATAATGCAGCAACATATACAGCAGTAAGCGGAACTGTACAAGGTGCAAGTCTTGGAGTAGGTGCAACTTTTGATGTAACAAGAACAGGTACTGTTTATACAGTTGACATCAACGATGGTGGCAACTATTTTGTTGCCGGTGACCAAATTAAGATATTGGGCACAAGTTTAGGTGGTATTAGTCCAGCTAACGATTTATTAATTACTGTAACTACTGCATCTTCTGGTGTAATCACAGCAGAAACACACGAAGGTATCAGTGTTACTTGGACAAGTGGTATTGTTTATGTATTAGGTGATGTTGTATTCTTTGGCGCAAGTAGCTATACTTGTGTAACAGAACACGTCGCATCATCAGGAACCCGTCCAGACAACGATGTTACAGCAACTTATTGGAATATTATATCTGTTGGCGCAGAAGCAGCTACACTAACAACCGCAGGCGACACATTATACTATAGCCCAAACGGTCCAACAAGATTACCTATTGGTGCAAATGGACAAGTACTGAGAGTTAAAGACGGTTATCCAAGTTGGGAAACATACGGGCACGTATTTAATGCAGTATTCGTTGGTCCTACTGGTATTGACCTTCCTTACCCACAGAGCGGTTTTAGCATTGACCAACCTTGGAAAACTGTTCGATTTGCTTGTAAACAAATTGAAGAAGGTTACAGAGAGCCACAAGCTAAACATATTCTTCAAACAAACAAAGCATTTTTAATCAAAGAAGCATTTAATTTTATTGAATACACATACAAGGCTACCGTCACTGGTACAAGCGGTGGCGCTTTCCTTACTGCTGACACTTCTAAGTTAAATTTAAAAATGCCTATAGTGTTTGCAGAACAAACTGGAAGTTTAACACTTAACGGTAATCCAATTACAGCAACAACTATCTATTATGTAAAAACAATTACATCTAATACTAGTTTTACAGTATCTGCAACGCCTACAGGAACAACATTAGTTGGCGCAGGCACCGGAACTGCTGTTGCAAAATTTGAATACGACAGAGCAAAGGCAAAACGAGATGCAGGAATCGTAATTGAAGGAATGATTTACGATTTATCACATGGCGGGAATTTAAAAACTACTACAAATACTCTAGCATTTTATGATTCAACTGGTACAGCATATATTACAACAAATACTGAGTTACAAATAACTCAGTTTATTGGTAGCCACGAACATCTAAAATCTATAATTCCAGCTGTTCTTGCTAATACAGCCGTATCAACAAGTTATCAAACTCTTAACGGAGAAACAGAACCAATTTATCAAATTATTGACGCTGACTACACAGCAGAATCTGATGCTGTATCGCGTTTAAATGAACTATTTGATATTTTACTCGACGGTCTTGCACAAGGAGATACATCAACTACTGCACTTGCCAAGACTCCTAATACTACAATCAGTATTAAAACTGGAACTTATCAAGAAGTTTTACCGATTGTTGTTCCAGAATATACAGCACTTGTTGGAGACGAATTACGTTCAACTGTAATTCAGCCTAAAGGCGGCAACAACATTTTAATTAATGACCAGCCAAAAACAAAAGCAGCGTTAGAGCGTGTTAAGGCAGTTTTACCTAACATACTATCAAATACTGCTCTTGCTACTAGCGAAGACAATACAGAAACACAACAATTCTTGTATACGGCTAACGATAATGATGCTACTGCAAGTATTACTAGTAATACAAACGTAATGGTTGATATACTAGTTAATGGAAATACAGCAGCACCGACTTATGTGCTACCAACACCAACAGGCGGAACCGGAAATGCGTCAGATTCAGGGTACTTTAACGCAGCTAGATTAGTTAATTTAAATCGTCAGTTCATTATTGATGAAATCGAAGCATACATGGTAGCTAATCAAAGTGCTACTTGGACAGGGTTATCAGCAGAACAGAAAGCGGCTTGTAAGCGAGACGTTGGCTTAATTGTTGATGGATTACGTTATGATTTAACATATGGCGGAAACCTAGCAACAGTTATTGCAGCACGTTCTTACTATAGTAAAGGTGTGTTTGTTGAATCTATTGGCGAAAAGCCTGCTGCTCTTGCAGCTCAATTATACCTTAAAGATTTTATTGACAACATTGTTTTAAAAACAGGCGGATGGGGTCAGTTAAATGCAGGCACACAAGACACTACAGGTACTGCTGGTAGTGCAGGAGCAGCCTCTTTTGCTCAAGCACGTATTCAAGAAATTTACGATACCATTAACACTGGAACATCTCCAACTACAATTGATCCAGACATTACATGGCCAGATGCAGGGTTGTTATCAGTTAACACACAAATAGTTGACGATCTTCCTCATATTCAATCTGAAACTCAAGCATGGATTCAAGATGCATATCCAACATTGCCATACGACATAGATTTGTGCGATAGAGACATTGGTTACTTTGTTGATGCTCTGCGCTACGACATGATGTTTGGCAGCAACTTCTTAAGTGTTTGGAATGCTGAATCATATAACAGAGCATTAACATCAACAACATTCGTTATCGAGAACCAATTAGAAGCAGAAATTGGTATGATTGGTTTCTTAAGCGCAGCGTTGAAAGAAATTACAGGTGGCGGAACAGCAGGTAGTGCAGGAAGTTTCCGTGCTATTCGTCGTGTTGAGAGTGCAGCAAAAACTGTCTACAACATTATTGCATCAGGATTCGTTGGAGTTCCAAGCATTCAGTTTACAACACCAACAGGATACAATACATCTGCATTGACAGATACTGCTTATGCGGCTACAGGATACGCTACAGGCGATACAACTGGATTTGGTGACGGTAAGGCACAACTGGTACAAAACTACGATTTTATTGTAGCAGATGTATTACAATTCTATGCTAACGGTTCATATTCAGCAGTTTGGGCATCAACAACTACAGAAGGTAGAGATAAAGGCAAGCGAGACATTCGTTATATCTTAGATGCATTACAGCACGATATGACCTATGGCGGTAATTATCAATCATCAATTGCAGGTAGCTCATATTACAGTTCTTATTTGCTAAACATTAGTGAAGAAGAAAAACCAGCATTTATTGATGCATTTAGTTTTATGAAAACGCTAGTTGGTCAGATTGTCCGCGAAGATTCTATTACTGCACAATCGGGTAACACAGTGACTCGTGTTACAACAGGCCCAGGAGGTAGCGCAGCAGCAGGCGCATTTGCAGAAGACAGAATTCAAGACGTGATTGATTGGATTACTGACGGCGAAGCACCAACTCAAATAGCACCTTATTACGGATGGGCAAGCACAAGCCTACAAAACAGTTACGATGCTGTGGTTGCAAAACGTACAGAAATCGCACTTGATGCGACTGGCTGGGTACAGAAATATTATCAAGAAGTTTTACTTGATTTGAGTTTAACAACTAGAGATGCTGAACTAATCATTGATGCCATTGCATTAGATATGGTTTTAGGTACTAACTTCAATGCTCTAAGTGCAGGTCGTGCTTATCTAAGAGGCACTGCATCAACAGAAGCATTGCTGAATGGTCCTATTAAAGATCCAACACTAGGTGCTGTTGATTTTATTAAATTTAAAGTTAAGACTATTGCAGCTTACGGTGCGATTGCACAAACACAATCAATCTTAACTGATATTATTAATAAGACATCTTCGAACTTTACACCAAAACTACAGACTATTGAACCAGTACTTCCAGCAGGAAGTTATAGTGCAGTATCTGGTACAAACGTTGTTGGTAGCGGTTCAAGTGCAACATTTAATTTTGTAAGAACTGCGGCTGGATTTACAGCCAGTGTTAACTCTGCTGGTTCTGGATATGCTACCAACGATCAAATTAGAATTTCTGGAGCAGATATTGGCGGCGGATATACAAACGTTACTGCCAACGATATAACATTACTAGTAACTGCGGTGTCTGGAAGTGGAATTACTGGAGTTAAGGTATTAACAGATAAAGAAGCAGTTGTTCTGTTAGAAGATAACAGAGAATTTATCTTAGCAGAAGTTATTGCTTACATTGATGCAACATATCCAAGTTTAGTTTATAATAAAGACTTAACCGTACGCGATGCAGGATATATTTTAGATGCAGTACGTTACGATTTAGTATACGGCGGCGATTTTGCAAGTCAGCAAGCAGGTCAGGCTTATTATACATTTGCCGAAAGTCAAATCAGTACGTATGTAAAAACTGCAACTCTTGATGCAATTGATAGAATCAATACAGTAGCACAAGCAGTAGTTCAAAATTCCACTGTAACGCCAACAACAGGTAACACCAAGACACAAGTTGTTAAAAACGGTGCACAACTGCAAGGCAGTGCTGCAACCGCAACTGCTATTGACGGGTTAATTACTAAGATTTACAACTATGTAGATTTAGGATTAACAGCAGGTGCTCCAAGCATAACAGTAACCGCAATTAGCGGATCGGATACATTTACGTCAGTTGGCCACGGCCTTGCTGCAGGTGATTATATTGAAAACCTAGGAGCAACTGCCAATGGCGTAACTAGCGGTGTTAGGTTCTATGTTTCAAGTGTGGGTCTATCTGCTAACGAATTTAAAATATCCTACGATTTAGGTAACCCAGCACCAGTGTTTACTAACGGTACTGGCTTGTCTTTATCATTACATTATACTAAGAATCCGTATACTGGATGGGTAGATGATGCTTTAGTAACAGAGTACGAAACACTAACAGCAGCAAGATATACAATTACAGCCGATGTAGTAACATGGATCGATGAAAATTATCCAAACTTAGACTACGATTCTGCTCTTGCAGCCCGAGATGCTGGCCTTGCGTTAGATGCTGCTTGCTTTGACTTTATGTTTAACAGCAACTACAGAGGAGTAAAAGGCGCACAATCATATGCTCGCCCACAATCAGCAGAATTACTCAAAGGCACCTTAGCAAAAGCAACAAGAGAATCATTTAAGTATCTAACAGAACAAATTTTAGATACAATTACAAATGAAACAGCTAAAGCAAGAGCAAGAAAATCTTTATTGTATGTAATTGATTATCTAGCAGGTAAGAGTGTTGATGAAGATACAGAAACAAATGGTACAACCGTATACAACGTCAATGAAGGTGTATTACGCGGCGTTGAAATACTAAGAGCTAATACTGCTTTCTTAGCCAATGAATCGTCTGCATGGACTACTGCAAAATTTGGTGCGTTAGTATCAAGTACAGCTAGTTCGGGTAATTTAATTACAACTGAAACAACACACAACTTAACTGTTGGCGATCCTGTTGTGTTTACCTTTACAGAATACAATGTTGTTGCAACAGCGTCAAGCAACACTACTGGAAGATTTACTTTAAGTAGCACAGAAGGATTTGCAATTGGCATGCCAGTGACATTTAGCGGAAGTCCGTTATTTGGCGGAATTGTAGCGTCAACACAGTACTTTATTGCTGCTATTAGCGGAAACGAAATTTCTGTTGCTTCATCAAACAACGGTGCAGCTATTTCCTTAACAAACGGTTCAGGAATTATGGCTGTAACAGTTGGCGGTTTAATGGGGGGAGTGTCTGCAGGTACTACTTACTATGTGCTAACAACTCCAAGTATTACAACATTAACTGTCACCGCAGAACAATTTAGTTCAACACCAGTTACTCTTACAACTACAATTGGCCAAATGCATGTTGGTTACTATTTTGATGTAGCTTCGTGCAAACGAGACATGACAGAATTTGTTCATGCTCTTGTATATGATACACAGTATACTGGCAATTATAAGTCTAAGAGAGCTGCAAGATTGTATTTTAACGCAATCAAAGGCTCTAAGAAGAGCGATATGTGGCATGTACGAAACGGTACAGGTGTGCGTAACATGACCATGAATGGTATAGAAGGAACACTTTCTATTCCTAACAAATTTGGCACACGTAGACCAGAATCTGGATCTTACACCAGCTTAGATCCAGGATATGGTCCATACGACACTAATGCATGGGTTAATAATCGTTCATGCTATGTACAAAACTGTACACTATTTGGTACAGGGGCAACCGCACTTAAGATTGATGGTGCGCTACACGCCGGCGGCAACAGATCTATTGTTGCCAACGACTACACAACATTTATTAGCGATGGTATTGGAACATGGTGTTCAGGTTCTAACTCACTAACAGAACTTGTGTCTGTGTTCGCATATTACTCATATGCAGGTTACATTGCAGACTTAGGCGCTAAGATTCGTGCTACTAACGGTAACAGCTCGTATGGTACATACGGTGTTGTTGCAGAAGGTGTAGATACATACGAAGCTCCAATTTACGGAACATTAAACAACCGAGGAGCAGAAGCGTATATTACTAACGTTGTAACTGACGGCGCAGAAGAAGTCTTACGTATTGAATTTGCAAATGCTGGACAAGCATACACTAACGTTGAATGGAACGTTAGCGGTTCAGGATATAACGTTGAAGTTATAGGCGATGAGTTTAGAGATCGAGCAGTGACAGAAACTAGACTTATTGATTTGGACGACGGATACGGTTATGGCGGCAGTGGCTACATTACAGCAGCCAACGCAGCACAAATTAGTACTGTTGGAACCATATTACTAGCGGCTTCAGATACACAGTTGAGTCAAGCATACATTGGCATGCGTGTATTACTAACCGCAGGTACAGGTTCAGGACAAACTGCAGCAATTCTAACCTATAACAACGGTAGCAAAGAAGCTAAAATTTATAAAGAATCATTTACTACTTTAACAGTTACAAATAGTGATGCAACTGCGGACAGTTTTACCGTTGCCAGCGGCGGCGCATCAATATACGTTAATATGCCTATCTACCTTGGATCAGCAATTGGTGGAGCAACTGCTAACACTCTTTACTATGTTAAAACTAAAGTCAGCACTAATGAATTTACAGTAAGCACAAGCCTTGGTGGAGGAACATTTGATGTAACATCAACAACTACTGGTCAAACTGTTAGTTTATATGCTGCAGGTTGGGATCATGTTGTTCCTGGTAAAACAATATATGACGATTTAGATTTGACAACAACCTACATTGTTGAACCTAGAATTACTTACACTGATCCTGGTTTTACTGCAACAGCAAGAACTTTACCAGCAACTGCCACTTGGTCTCGAACAACGTATGGCGCAGGCCGATTTGTTGCAGTTGCCAGCGGAAGTACTTCAACAGCAACTTCAACAAACGGCACAACATGGAGCGCCGCTGGAGCATTAACAAGTAGTTCTACTTGGGTTGATGTAACTTACGGCGGTGGTGAAGGCGCTACAGCTACAGCAGTTGTTGGTGGCTTAGGCGGTATTGGTGCTGAATTAGAAGCAGTAATTGTAGCAGGACAAGTTTCAGCAGTTCGTGTTGTAAAAGGCGGTTTTGGTTATTTAACACCTCCAACAATTAAGTTCAGTAGCGGTTTAGCACAGGCTACTGCTATTGTATTGGATGGAGAAATTGTAAGTGTTGAAGTAACAATTCCAGGTTCTGGTTATATTACAGCACCAACCGTAACTGCTAGAACTGATATTATCACATCATTTACTATTAACACTAGCGGTAAAAATTACACAAGTGCTCCAACAGTAACAGTCACTGGCGGTGGTTCAACAAATCAAGCTACAGGTACAGCAGTACTTAATACTAACAACGGAGTTGCAAGTATTACTGTTGGAAATGACGGCGGATCAGGATATACCAGCCAACCAACTGTAACTATTTTAGACACTAACGCTAAGTTTGTTACAATTCCAACTACAGCAAGTGGCGGCACAACTAAAGCAGCTTATCAGACAGCAGCAGGTGCAGCCGCAGGTAGCGCATGGACAGCTTCAGCAGGAAGTTTACCAAACGGAACATACTCGTCAATAGCATACGGTGGCGGCTACTGGGTAGCAGTTGGCGGAACAGCAACTGGCGCCCGCTCTGTAGACGGAGACACAACTTGGAACGCAGTAACATTGCCTACATTAGGTTCTGGAACATATTCAGGACTTGCTTACGGCCAAGGTGTGTTCCTTGCTATATCAACAGGTGACAATCAAACCGCAGTTTCAACAAACTCAGGTTCAACATGGTCAGCAGGCGGTACTCTACCTTCCTCAACAACTTGGTCAAGTGTTGCCTACGGTAACGGACGTTTTGTAGCAATTTCAACCTTAAGTTCTAGAGCAGCAGTTAGTGTTGATAAAGGAACTACATGGGTGTCTAGTCCATCTGGACTACCGTTAAGTGCAGGTAACTGGTCAAAAATTACTTACGGACAAGGCTTATTCTTGGCAGTAACTCAAGGTGCAGCATTCTGTGCTACAAGCCCAGACGGATTAAACTGGACTTTACAATCAATGCCAAGTTCAAGTAACTGGAATGGTGCAGCATTTGGTAACCCAAACAACAATCCTATATTTGTTGCAATTTCGTCAACATCAGGTACAGTTGCTGCAAGTGTCAGAACAGGTGCAAAAGCACAAGGCAGAGCTGAAGTTGCATCAGGAACAGTTACTGAAATTCGTATGATAGAACCAGGCTCTGGATATCCATATGGTTCAGTGACAGCTACAACTGCATCTACCAATGTTATTACTACTAGTGACACTACAAACTTAACTGCATTACAGCCAGTAGAATTTACAGGACTAGATGCGTATGGTTTAGAGACTGGTGTAACTTATTTTGTAACAACTGGAAGTATTGTTACCAATACATCTTTCAAAGTTTCGACAGATACTACACTAGCCGCAGCTGGAACAGCAGTTACTCTAACAACTGGAACAGGCTTATTGGGCGAATACCAAGCAGGACCAACTGTAACTCAAGTTGATCCTAATAGAATACGTACTGCTCCAACAAGAGTTCGTATGGCTAACGGAGCATTGGCTAATCCAACATTTACCAACAGAGGTAGTTTGAACACAACTGCAACTGCAAGTGCAAGCGGAGACGGCTTCAGTGATTTATATCAAGCCAGCAACTTTATTAACGTTAGCGGATTATATAATGCACCTAAGGCAGGAGCAAACGTTGAGTTTGCAAGTATTCCAAATACATGGTTTAAACTTGTTGCGGTTACAAACGTGTTAGGTAGTCCAGGAAACTATAGTGCAACGTTCCAAATTAACCCAGCACTAAGCGTATTGAATGCACCAGATCACGGTGATGTAATAACAACTAGACTGGCATACAGTCAAGTTCGTTTAACAGGACACGATTTCTTGTATATTGGTACAGGTAACTTTAGTGATACAAACTATCCGTTTGTTGATCCTTCAACTGCTATCCAAGCAAACCAAACATTTGCTTCAGAAGGCGGTCGTGTATTCTTTACAAGTACTGACCAAGACGGTAACTTCAACGTTGGTAACTTGTTCGCAGTTCAACAGGCCACTGGTACAGCAACATTAAATGCGTCAGCGTTTAACTTGTCAGGTTTGCAGTCCTTGCAACTTGGTACAGTATCTGTTGGCGCAGGCTCAGCTGTTATTACAAGTTTCTCAACAGATCCTTACTTTACAGCCAATAGCGATAACATTCTGCCAACACAAAAAGCTGTTAAATCATACATTACAGCCCAAATTGGTGGCGGACAGAGCTCACTGAACGTAAATACATTAACTTCGGGTGTTATTTACGTGGCAAACAATACTATAAGTACAACTAGCGGAGTTCAAATTAATGTTAGAGCTAAGATGTACTTCCAAGGCGGCATCGATGGGGATCCTGTCGCTCTAGCTTATTTCATGCAAAGATAATGGAGAATATTTAATATGGCAACAGGAAGATTAGCAGCGCCAGTTCAACTGGCAGCAACAACAAACACAACTGCTTACACAGTTCCTACTGGGTACTATGCAGTAGCAAACGTTTCGTTTACTAACACAGGCACAAGCTCTGTAACTATTCGATTGGCTATGTCAACATCTACTTCACCTAGCTCAGCTGAGTGGATTGAATACGACACAGTTATCGTTGGTAAGGGTGTATTTGAAAGAACAGGTTTAGTTCTACAAGCTGGATTAAACCTTGTTGCTTACACAAATACTGGCTCTGCGGTAAACGTAAGCGTATACGGTTTTGAAACAGCGACAGCATAATAGGGGATAAAGTATGGCACGTTATAATACCGTTAATACGGCAACAACATCAAGCGGAACAGCAACGTTCAGTACACCAACACAGGGTCTACTGACAACGTTAACGGGTACTGCTCCTTATACAGTTACTTTAGCTATGCCTCAGATGTTTACTGGTATTACGCAAAGTTTTTTTAATAATACCGGTGGAGTAGTAACATTATCAACTCCTGCAGGAAACATTCTAGGTAACGGTTTTACATCAGCAACTTCGCAGACTATTCCGTCAAATGCAACATATACATTGACATCTGATGGAACAAATTATATCATTGTTAACAACGAAGGCGGCCCTCAGCAAGTTTCAACATTGACTGCTACTGGTACTATCACTGCACAAGGCGCGGTATCTTTTAGCCCAGCAAATGCAAACGTAACAATCAGTCCAACAGGTACTGGAACTCTTACTATAAATCCAGCAACAACCGGTAGCTTGAATAATGTTACAATTGGCGGAAGTACTGCTGCAAACGGAACATTTAATACTATAACACTTAATACATCATTAACTGGTAACGGAACAATTGATGGCGGAACGTTCTAATAAATAAAGAGAAATTGGAGAGCAAATGCCCGTAATTAAGATTAAAAATAGTACAAGTTCTGGAACACAGCCCGGATCTCTAACTAACGGAGAACTGGCAGTAAACATTGCTGATGCAAAAGTTTATGTTGGCCAAGGCGGCGTAACTAAAATTGTAGATTCTCTTGGGCGTCAAGATGCCGATAGTGTAAGCATTACAGGCGGCTCTATTAATAATGTTCCATTAAACAATTCAAGCGGAACTGTATCAACTACAAACTTAACTTTTGGTAGCAATACCGTAACCGCTGTTGATAATGATACAACTTTAGCTACTAACAGCAACT
>JACCDO010564029.1_pt1 | contig 33435 bp, 20 predicted proteins | sample 7446101 | NCBI WGS metagenome assembly JACCDO01 (sample SAMN15323440, study PRJNA562643) | freshwater metagenome | isolation source: river surface water | place: USA:Blue River Watershed | collected 2017-08-16 | reverse complement strand
CTCATTCACTCACTCACTCACTCACTCACTCACTCACTCACTCACTCACTCACTCACTCACTCACTCACTCACTCACTCACTCACTCACTCACTCACTCAGGTAACGAGAAGTCTTTTCAAGCCGAGATATCCAGTCTGCAAGCGCAGCTAAACAGTATAAATGAAGAAAAAAATAACTTAAACACCGAGAACTTGAATAACATAAACAGTTTGAACTACTTAACGAGTGAGTATGACCACGTGCGGGAGCTGCTGGAGGGGAAGCAGACCGAGTTGGCTGAGCTGAAGGACAAAGTCAGCAAGATGATCCAGTCTTACGAGTCGGAGTTTTCCAACGAACTGGGCAAGAAAGACATACTTATACAGAGTATTCAGGACAAGCACAAGGTGCTGACACACAAGCTATTAGTAGATTTGCAGAAGGAAAAGAGAGAAAAAGTTTCTCTTCAAGGTACCTTCACTCACTCACTCACTCACTCACTCACTTACTCACTCACTCATCTGTTTACAGAGAAATTAGATAGCGAGAGAGTTGTGAAGGACGAGAAGCTGCGCGATTGCCGGCTTCTCACCGACGAGTTGGGCATTCTAAAGAACAAGTTTGAGAACGAAGCCACGAAATACACGAATAGTTTGAGGGAAATCCAAGAGTTGGAGCTGCAGAACAACAACAAAAAGCAGCTCATAAGCGACCTAGAGCACAGGAATAGGTCCGAATATGACAAGTATATCGAGGAGAAAAGAGTGCTGAATCAGTGGCTCGATGAGTCCAAAGCGCACGGGAAGGAGCTAGCAGCACAGCTTGCAACACAAGTTAGTATGTTGAATGAGACAATCAATAGGCAAGTAAGTAGGATAAACGAGCTCGTGGTGGAGGGCGATAGCAAGGATCGGCAGTTGCTGTCGATGAAAGGCAAGTTGAGCGATGCGTTGGGTCACATAGACACCCTCAAGTCAATAGTTCGACAGAAAATCGCTGAACATATTGAAAGCCAGAAGAATTTGGTGCAGTCAATAGAGGAGAACTCGCAACTAAGAGAGGACAATGTGCAGCTAAACGGCGAAATCCGTCAAATGAAGTCGCATTACGACGACTTGCACTCGACCCACCTAAAGACGGTTGATAGCCACGAGTCCCACGTGAAGAAGCACACTTTGAAGAGCGGAGAGTACGAGGCAATCATAGCAGAGTTGAAGGAGAAGATCAAGGCACTATATGGGGAGATCCAGCACCATAAAGACGAGTTCCGCAGCGCCAACAGCGCGCACCAGCTGGAATTGGTGAAATGCGAGCAAAAATACAATGAAATGAATGCAAAGTACGAAGGTTTACAGTCGAAACTGCGAGGAATCGACGACGAATACAGCGACATGAAGGAGAAGTACACCTCGCTGCACACCAAGCATCACGAGCACATCGCGCACGGCATCGCGAACAACAACACAGACGTCTTGAGTGTGAAAGTTTCTGATTTAAATAGAAGATGTGCGATTTTAGGTACGTATGTCAATGAGCTGCAAGGCAAGTACAAGGTGTGCATCCTCCTGCTGCGCGAGTCGCTAGAGAATATGCGGAGTGACATGAGCAAGTACAAGATGCTGATGAGCAACGAGACCAACAGAATAGCGACAATCGTGGTGAGTAAGACCAAGGCAATATTGGAAAGACAAAATCATATCCACAAACGGGAACTCAGCAATCAAAGACTTGCCATTGACGCAGCGCATGAGGTGGAGCTGGGCATCATAGAGAAATCGCACCAAAACCACCTTGCAGAGCTCAAGTTTCAGTACAACAGGCAAATCGAGGAGTTCAAGAGTGCGTACAAGGACACTCTGTCATTTTGAGCGGGTCGCACAGGCAGCAGGTGACCGTTATACGGCCATCCAAGTGAGTAATGAATGTATTGTATATATTAAGCATGTTATAGACGAGTGAAAGGAAAGCCTTAGTTTCCAGTCCACACCCGCGGTCCCGGAGCTGAGTCACTTGCTTCTTCGCCATTTTAAAAGAAAGGAACAGCGCTTCTCTTCCTTCCTTCTTTTAAATCGCCATTTGCACCAAGTAACTAGCGCATAATGAGCCGCAAGAGAGATGTTCATTTTGAATCTACTTCTGATAATGAAGAGAAAGATCAAAAAACACAACGAAGAGAATTGTACCGTGATATAGCAACGAACAGAGCGTCTCACTTTGCTAGAGCAGATAAAGTAGCAGAGAAGCCATCGAAAGCTTCCAGCACACCAATGGGTTTGGTTACAACCAGACTGAACGTCGATGATAATGATTGGTGTGGTGCATTCTCCACTGCGCAAGTAATGATTAACAAAAGGGATAAGATTAAACGTGAAAGAGAAGAAATGCTGAAGAATGCCGAGTTAGGCAATGTTGTAAACGAGTTACCTGATCATGCAGACGACTACGACCGTTTTATTTTCGATTTGAAGTGGACGCCTATAGGCAATAATAGAAAATTCAATAACAATAGAGGGACTGTGCCTTCGTTAGTAGACATATGTATTGATTTTTTGATTGAAAACATAGCTAGCATCGAGAGTCTAGATGGCATCGACAATGAATCGAGATCGCTGCTAGGAACCAAACTAGGCGCATTGAATAAAATCGACAGTTTAGCTGTGCAAACTCTTGCTACTTATGGCTGCGAAGCATTTATAATTCCTGAATGTTCCAAGCTAGATGAACTCGATCTACTACTGGGAATCAAGTCTATTGCAGTGAGTAACATAGGCGAAGAAGTGGTAACATCGCCTATCAACACCATTTCTTTGAGGAATTGTGGCCATGGATTCACTACCAAACTAGCACAGGATGCCCTGCCCTATTTGAACGCTCTTGAAGTGCTCGAAATCACTGGGTTATACCGCTTAGACAGTGACGCGCTGTGCTCAATACTAGAGTCATCCAAGGAAACACTGAAAACTTTAGACTTTTCGTGTAATAACCGCCTTCACAGCAGCGTCATGACGACCATGTTGTCCATGCGCAGCTTGCAATCCATCAAACTAGATCACTGCATTCACCTATGCGACGAGGACATTTCTGTGCTAGCGAAACCTGACTCATCCCTTCAGCTAACAACAATTTCATTGGAGAATTTGTTTAATATCACGGGAGCTAGTATCTGCAGCGTCATCAAAGCACATGGTGCCACGTTGACCAGCATCAACGCCTCAGGCTGCCACAAACTAGACGACGAGTTACTGCAAGCGATCAAGGAGAACTGCAGCAAAATCAGCTCGTTAAGCATCGCTCGTTTGCATGATATTTCCACAGCTGGTCTGATCGGATGCTTTCTAACTCACGATGACAACAACAACTCAATAAGGAGCATTGGACCTCTTGCGCATGTCAACTTACAGGGTGTGACAGGAGTCACCGATGACGTTATCATTCAGCTCGCATTGACAGGTACGACGTACCTGCGAGAGCTGTCTATCAATTCATGCACCGAGGTGACCAGTAAGGCCCTCGCGGCGCTGTACTTCCACAATAAATCACTTCGCTCATTAGATATGTCGTTTGTGCGGACAATCGACGAGAAAGCACTCGGTTACTTCGTTGATAACACACCTACTCTGAAGGAGCTGTCCTTGTGGGGCTGCAGCCAGATAACCAAGACCTTCTACTACGGGCACACAAACCACAACTTGAAGATCCTGGGGCAGGTGTAGCCATCCCTGCGTCACACCATGTTATGATGTGCACATTTGTATTATAATAAACGTTTCTTCCATCAACTTTGTCACTTACTTACTGCGGCGTGCTAGCCGAAACAACTCAACGGTTATCTGAGGACACTCCAACCGGTACCTCACCGGTACCTCAGAAAATTGAAAAAAACGCGGTTTAAGAAGAGGTTTTAAACTTTAACCTGAAGTTTCCGTCGCATTAGAAGGTAGACTTGTGTAGTCAGGCTAGCCTAGACAGTCTAGGCATTGAAATAGACAACTAATCAATTCAAGAAGCCATAAAAGGCTGTAGAGCCGCGATAGATGGGCCAAAGTGGTTCCACCACGCTGAAAGGGAATATTCCCGCACTATTTTATCCTTTTACTAAGTGGGGAAAGGAGGAAATGGAGCAGTTGCGGCTGAGGAGTCAGCTGGAATTACCAGAAACATTTGCATTAAGGAAATTTGAGTTTGAGTTCTTGTTGGGTCAAGGTAGACTCATCGACATGCAGGTATTGTACGACATCTTCGACAAGGTGTTTGATACCGACAACAATAAGATTGTAGACAAGTTCGAGGTTCTATGCGTCATTTGCCTTGTATCATCATTATCTAACTCGGAAAAAGTTCAGTTTTTATTCGATATATTTAATTTCAATGACAAAGGATACCTTATTGAGAGTGACTTATCACTGTTGTTGCTGTCTGCAACTACTGGAATATTCAAGATCGACCCATCCATACCACCGCCATCGCTAAATATTCAAAAGCTTGTGCTGAAGCAGGCTTATGAATTCTGCAAAGTTGATCCAACAAAGACAAAGCTTCGAAGACCAGAACTAGTTACTTTTGCATCTGAAATCAAAGAAGTGCAACTATATCTGGACGCGTGGCGCGGTCACGCAGGGCAAGTGCTGCTAGGAAAAAATGAAAAATGGCGAGATGCATATTTCCTATCAGCTGCTGTATCTATCACTCCCACCCGTGAGTGGCTGCAAGAGGGATTACCACCAGCTCACTTCGTGAGATGGAGACGGCGAGAGAAGATCGGCGAGCTGGGTTGCAACGCCTTATTCACCCATAAAACTACGTACATGAAAAACTTTGAAAAAAGGTTACTCTACTCAGGAACTGGTTGTGTAGCCGTTGGCACCTTGAAGCAAGGATTCTTGGCGGATCGATGGCTACTCAACGCCGTGGCAATATGCATTGTAAGGCCAGAGATTTTGTACAACCTCTTTTCTTCTACTGGGCAAGAGGACGTGGGCAGGTACTGCGTCCGTTTCTTTGAGGGACTTGGCTGGCGGTCCAACTTTATAGATGACAGATTGCCGTGTACACACGAGTGCAAGCCCATCTTTGCACATTCAAGTGACGAAGAAGAAGCGTGGGTGTGTCTGCTAGAGAAGGGATTAGCCAAGTATTTCGGGTCCTATGGCCACATTGGAGTGTGTGGTACCAGACCCGACGCCACGTTCTACGGTTTGAGGCTGCTGACAGGTGGCCACGTGCTCGTGCACAACATGAATGACTATGAATGGAAAAGCTCCGTCGCAGATGTAAGTGCACATGGGAAGAACGGGATAGCTTTCGTTGAAGTTACACATCGGGAAGGATCCCTAGTAGCATTCGGTAGGAGTCAGACGTTAGTAATGCATCGCTCAACTCTGAAGAAATCACCGCGAAGTGCGCCACCTCACGGCTACACATTCCCTCTAGTTGCGATCACCACGGATAAAATGGGATTCAAGTATTTGATTATGCGCGACGCCTTCGGGCTTATGCCCAATTGCACCAATCTGCACGAGGACGAACCAGGTATGCATCTTACAACGCCTCTAACTCGCTACAACCACTTACCTCAACACTTACTCGTATAGACACTGTCACCGGACACTGCCGCCTCTTCTCGATTAAAGTTGAGAGTCTGCTCGAGTATTTCGACACGATGATAATCAGCAAGCTGCCGGATTCCCTCCGTTTCATCACGGACAAGTTGAAGCTGCAACCGTGGAAGTCCGAGCTCATTAGTAACGCCACCAACGGTCCGCAACAACCAGCTAAGTTTATCCTAGACGTGTTTGGTAAGAAAAAAAGTAAAGAATTTGCCACTTACACCTTGTTTGGCCAAGCTCTTATTAGAGCGAAGGACGTCGAGAAGAAGCGGTTGGAAGACATCGGGCAGTCCTCGTTTGACAGCATAGTGAGGGACGCGGGTGTCAAAGTAACGAAGAAAGTTGACGATTCTTTAAGCAAAGATTACGTGGACTTCACTGCTACTATCTCGTCATCCTGCGATTGGATGGTGGCGGGGAGCGAGAAGGTGCGCAGTAAGACGCGCATACGCATTGTCCCCGACGAAGCCACGTGTTTGAGTATCATAGAACAGAAGAAATATGAACAAAAAGAGCAAAAAATTGCTGAAATTAAACATGAAAAGGCTCAAGCAAAGCTAAAAGCTATGCTGCATGCGGTGGGTGGCGGAGTAGGAGATAGTAGCATCGTGGACCAGGACAAAGCTGCTCTTGACGCACAAGAAGCGGCGGAGATTGAAGCAGAAGCAACTCGTAGTATCGACGTGGTGCAGTTTGAGACTATAGAAACGACCTTGAAAAGAGGGAAGAGAAAGCCTCGATCGAACGTGAAATACGTCAACCAGATGACTTACGCCACGGAGTTCAGCGTCGAGCAAGCGTGGACCTCATTCGAGATCCGCCTTTGGCCGGGTACGTACTATGTCTACGCCGATGTTGAATTTGGAGTGACTTTGAATACACTTGGAGCTTTGTGTAAACCGTTGGATATCCGCGACGCCCCGTGGGTCACCGAGTGTCTCACCTCGTTACCGTCGACCTTGAACGTCAACTTACACGTTAGTAGTAATAACGGTGAATTCAATATATTCAAGCCTAACTCCGTCGAAGCCAAAGAAAAGTACCGAGCAGGAGAAGAAGCCGTTTATTTGAGGCAAATAAATAACCCTTGTAGCCGTTTGGATAGCATCAAGGTTCCTGTTCACAAATGGCCGTTTGCATCAGAGACACAAGCAGAGGTAAGCACGTCATCGTTAGTGCGTATGTTGACGAGATTGCGCGATGACGCAGCGATTCTTGGTGCTCATTTACTTGTTAATTCCAGAAAATTCAATGAAATTTACAAGATAAAAGAGCTAGAATACTTCGCGAACGTCGAGAAAGAGCGCGCAGAAGCCGCGGCTCGCGAGGAAAAGGAGAAGTTGGAGGCGGAGGCGAAGAAGAAGGCGGCGCTGGACGCTCTGGAGGGAGGGAACTAGCGATTTCTTACTGTAATTTATGTATTAAACCTTTTAAACGTGACATTCCCAGCAAATCCACATTTAATTAGCGTTACCGGTATTGGAAATCAAGAGTTGAGCAAGCTGAGGAGTGTTATACCCAGATGGTTTTCGGACTATAAGGAGTATAAACCGTTAGGCCATACATACATAGTGTACATAGTGTACATGTGTGGCCTAACGGTTTATACTCCTTATATGTTAGTCCGAAAACCATCTGGGTGTAACCTCCTCAGCTTACTCAACTCTTGATTTCCAATACCGGTAACGCTAATTAAATGATATCGACTCTATTAGTTGTTTTATTCATATCGTCTTAGTTAGCAGGAGGCTTGGCAGGAGCAACTGCCAACTTTTCTGGGAATCTTCTTTGGGACCGGACCTCCACCGGTATTCCATGAAACGACGCTTGATTCTCGGCGACCAGAAAGAAAGAAGATAGAAAGGTTAGTTGCGACGGAGTTGAGTCTAAGTTAGACCGCACAATCTCTTCTCTTCACTATTCAGGGGATTCGTCACAGCATTTGATAGCTACGACTTCCGCGATTATTTAACTGGTAGAGAAGCTGGAAACCTTGTAATTTCACTTATATATCAAGAATTGGACTTTTATCACCGAGGAAACTAAAAATAGATTAAAGAATGAGAGTATCTTGGTTCGAACCGAAGTTTGAGCCAATGACAGCAACAATGATATCATCTTCACGTCCGAAGACTGCCCCAGCAGCAAGGAGCAGTCCTACTCGACAAGAGTTGCATCCACCATTTGGTACGGTTGCTGATTTACCTATGAAACAATTTTTATCATTAACAAGACCACATACTGCTGGAATAATGAAAGAAATAGAAGATAAAAAGAATAGGCGACATAAAGGGGAATGGGTTCCATGGGGAACAACAATTCCTCCAACTCTTCCCCCACCAAATGATCTGAATCAGATCTATTCTAGTGTACAAAACAGTAGCTTTCGTCCATTTAGAGTTGAAGCAAAACCACTGGAAGGACCAGAAAAAATAAGATATCAAAAGATTAGAATGACAGAGTTAGTGAAAGGAATAAGCAGCAAAAATAGTTCAGGAGGTTGGGGCGTAGAGAGCAAGATAGAAGGCACTAAAAAGAATGCGCCAAAGTCAGAGTTCAGATGGCCGCCTCCCGACCTGGAGCTCGAACGAAGAGTGGACGCGCAGAATAGAGCCAGTCTCAACAAATTTGTTACAGCAACTATATCGAAGAAAACAAGGCTGAGAACATCCTCGAAACCTGGGTGGAGGTAGAGTAGCACATGGCGCGCATATATATACTTGTCTGATTCATTGTATATCACATTACTTACATAGTTTACATTTCTACTTTGTGCTGACTACCTTACTCTCTGCCGTAGCCGTTTCTAGTCCCTTCACAGCGTCATTGATCATTTTTGTCGCATGAATACTCCAAGGTGTCAGGATATTCAGCAGCTCGGAAGGCAGAGGACCCCCCACTTGCATCTTGATGTTGCGGTACGATATGACGCCGATCTCCACGTTGTCCAGCCTGTCTCTGTGGTAGCTGACGTCCTTGCTGCACGCCGCAGGGATCACTGGCATCAGGATAGACGTGTATTTCTCCTCATTAATATTTGTTGACAAGAGCTGCACCGTGTAACTGCCATCCTTATCAGAGCGGAGTACTACATCCTCGATACCTAAGCTGCGACAGGCTACTCGCACGGCAGCGCGCTTGATGAGTTCGATTGACAGCGCGGGATGGTAACCTCTCTTACTCCACTCTTTCGACAGTTTCAACAGTGACTTGATGGTGCCAGCAGACTGATACTCGTGCAACGCGTCTTCTCGCTGCTTTGAATCGGCAATAAAATGCTCGATCAATGCGGCAGCCAAGCCCGCTTCCCATCGGCACAAGTTACCGATGTCTGATGACAACGGAACACTTCCAAATTTATTGACTCCAAAGATTTCTATTGAAGAATTGAGCAAAATCCTGCTGTCTGGGCACGCAACGATGTAATCCCCTTTCAGCTTCTCAACTGCTTGCGTCAAGATCTCCGCTTGATAGTCAAGACCAACGTCTTTACTACCGCTTTGCTCCGAGCCGAAGATACTACCGTACCCGCGCATCTCCATGTCACGTCGCGACAGGTCATAACCACTTCCCAAAGCAGTGAATGTTTTCAAATAGTTCAGCCTTGTCTCTGCTTCAACGGTTATACTAGTTTTGTTGGTTAAGAAATAGGCGTGCGCTTGCACCGTCGACCTGCCAACGCGACCTCGTAGCTGGTACAGCGCCGACATACCAAATCTGTCGGCTTGAAACACTATAATTGTGTTCACGTTGGGCATGTCAATGCCGTTTTCAATAACTGTCGTTGCAACTAGCACTTGGCTTTCTCGCCTAGTAAACGAGTCTATTCTGTCTTCCAGATCCGTGTGTTCACCATGTGCATCGAGCATGGATATTGTGGGTAACCAGTCCTGGAGCATTGCCTTGACGGAAGGTATGTCGCGGATGAATGGAACAACCACAAACACCTGCCCGTTTCGCTTCACTTCCAGGTTGATTGCGTCGGTGATAACGGCTTTTTCCACCATACCCACGTGCACGGTGACCTCCTTGCGACCCTTCGGAGGGGAGTTAATTTGAGAAAAATCCTTCAAGCCACTGATAGACATTTGCATGGTTCTGGGTATGGGTGTGGCGGACAGGGTCAAGACGTCAATCCCTGTCTGCACCGCCTTCAACTTCTCCTTTTGGATCACACCAAACCTTTGCTCTTCATCAATCACTATCAGTCCGAGGTTATGCCACGTGATATTCGGTTGCAATAATGCATGAGTTCCAACGATCACTTGGATGTCGCCGTTCTGCAAGCCGCTGTGAATGCATGCTGAGTTGCTCTTGCTGCCTCCACGTAGCAACTCAATGTTAACTTCAGGCATTCGATTTTTTAACACACGTAGATGTTGCAGTGCCAGTATTCTGGTTGGGGCTAATAGAGCCACTTGCCTATTGGACATGACTGCTATGTATATTGCTCGCATGGCGACCTCTGTCTTCCCGAATCCCACATCCCCGCACACCAGCCGTTCCATAGGCCTGGTGTTCACCATCATGTCGTACTGTATAGCTTGTATGGATTTAACTTGGTCTTCAGTAGGCACGTATTGAAATCTATTCTCAAAGTCTATATAGTTTTTTTGATTTGCAACCGACGCACAAGGAGTGCGGTGGAAGCTGTTGCGAATGGCTTGCATCTTCAATAAGTTCAATGCCATTGAATAACTATTTTCATTCGCATTTTTTTTTCTTCTATTCCATTTTTGTCTATTTATTATGCTACTTAGTTCTTGATATCCCGCCTCGCTTTGACGATACAACCAGTACTCTTTATCAGCCATTTTTTTAAAAGAAATAATTTCTGCATCTTCAAATTCTATTACTATTGCTTCTTGATACTGTCTTTCTTGCCGTGTTGGAGTTAAATCAACTAAAAATTGTCCTTTAAACAACCCAACACCATACTCCTCGGACACCACGTAGTCTCCGGGAATAATATATCTATTTCCTTTCACTAGAGTTCGCGTTAAAACGGGATCTACTAACAATTTCTCTATGCAATATCCCAGAGATCCTTGGCGATTAAGCAGCTTTGATGAGGCGCAAAGACATAGCAGTAGAATCCCACAATATAAGTAACTTAAAATCCACATTTGACAACGATAAATACTGCCAATTATTCACTCATTGGCAACCCAAGGCACTACGCACTATTCGTGGATATTCAACTACCAAGTAGGAGGTGTGGAAGTTCATGAAGTACCGGACCAGCAACCTTTACTTCCACCACTAATGTGTTAAAGTGACGATTAGGCTGTCGTCGACCCAATCTGCAACTGCTTATGCAGGAGACGTGCATAAATATGATCTTATTTCTACAATATCGCATCTACACCACCGGTACAAGTTGGCGATCGACGGCGAAGTCAGCAACACTAAAATTTAAAAGCGCTGAACTCCTGCCTACTATTTCGCGGTAATTCTCGCGTAGCATGACACTAAGGTAGCGCGACGTTTTCATAATAGCTTCAAACTTAATGACGTGCACTTTGTTGGATGGCGTCTTCGGATTGGAGATTCAATTTTTATTGATGAGTCTTTGTCTTGGTTCACTTCTGCTCAAGCGTCACCACGAGATACCCAGGAGAGATTTCAAAGTGTTTCTACTTGATGTCTTGAAGCAATCATCTAGCTCTTCTTTTAGTCATTTATTCAATTTATTCAGCTCAAAATATATCGTTTTATATTTTTTTAAAGAGAATGTTTTGGACGAATGTCAATGCTATATCCTACAGTATCTTCTGGATTCTTCTATCGGGTTAATGCTCAATTTATTAGGTATAAACCTTGTCGAATATGTCCTAGAGAGGTATTACCCTTCCCTTAGTTATTTGAGATCTGGGAATTATCACGATTTACATGATAGAAATAAAATTGTAATCAAATATTGGTTCGCCCAATTATCTATCTGGATGTGCATCGTGATCGTAAACAAGGTAATAGCGCTAGTCATCTTATTGAATATATATGACTCGTTAAAGAATTCTATGGTTTACCTCTTTTCTGGTATTTCTAATCCGCATACGGAGCTATTCCTTGTCATGATTGTAATACCAGGTGTACTGAATGTATTACAATTTGTATTAACGGACACAATGATCAAGTACTACGACAGGAGACCCCCAGTATACACCCTGTCGAAGCAGGAAGAAAACAATGAAAATGACACAAATAATAACAATGAAATTGAATTCAGCACGTTCTTATAATTATATATCTTTACAAATACTCCCTATGTATAATAAATACTCAATCATCTTCATTTTCCGAGTCAAAGTCATACTCCACATAACTTCTCTTCAGCACAAACCTTCCTGGAATCCTTCGAGGAGGAGCTTTACCTGACTCATCTTCGTCATCTTCAAATCTAACTATCACATCCCATGATGCATTGCCATGTGCAGGAGACTTGGGGGTTTTTGCTACTTGTGCCCTATAAAATGATGTGGTTTCAGGAAATACAGCTAATACATGATCACCACGACGCAAATGTGCCGCAGAATCTTCTAATCTTTTCACATCATTAATATGTAATGTCATAACTCTATTAGGATCATCTTCATCTTGTACCTCATATATCATCGTCTTGACATTATACTCTATAATACTACCAAGAATCCAAGAACCATTTTCATTTGATTTGAGTACTTTCGCTGCAACTTGTTCACCTATTTTTGCAGGTTCAGAATCTAATTGTATTCTTGTTAATGTTTTCTTTTTATTGGCATTAGCTTCTGCTAATGAGCGACAATATTTAGCCGCAAACTTATCCACAACAACGTGTTCCAATACGTTCGCCTGCTCAAATACTCGCGCAGTAAGTGACGCTAATTGATTATGATCTAAATTTGTTGGACTTTTCACACCATAAAATTTCAATACATTTTGAATTGATGATTTATCCAATTTTTGGAAATTCACACTGACATTCCTAGGATATGACGCATCACCACCACGTCCATCGTTACTCCACATGATGCTGACTTGGAATCCAAATCTTTTCCTCTTCTTCCACGACGTCTCGTCGCGACGCCCGATCACGGTTCCGGCTCCTCTTTGGTATAGTGATCCGTAGTGTGACGGTTTGGCTTTGCCCATGTCGTGTATGTGGATCATACATACATAAGTGACTAGTTTACTTGTATTTCTTGAAAGAAGCGAATCAAACGACACTAAGAGTACAAGTTTACGGTACTTAATACAAAGCAAAACTTGTTCATTTCTTCTTCTTGTTGCCATCAATATAGGCGCTACCCGTGAGATATTACCAACAAATTGATCATATTTCGTCTCAATCTGGTCAGCGTAACATGGTGTATAAGGAATCGCAGGACTCGGAAAAGTGAGCCAATGAAGTAACATTTTCGGAAAAAATTGAGCGAATAATAAGTGCAAGTGCTGTAAGTATGGAGAATACCACCAACAAAATCGCGTTCTTGTTTGACCATGGCCCGATCATCGAGGCAATTTTGCAGTATTTACCACCTGGTGATTCCATTGAGTTCTTAAGTTGCACCAAATATTCATACAACAGGTGAAATCATTAAATCAATTCCTATTTAGCGTTGCAATACTCATTATTCTTTTATTATATAGCGAATGTGGCTGGAAGGTGATGGTTTCTATTCTGGAGATCAAAGACTACATGGATTTGGCCAAATTAAGTGCATTTTTTAATAAACAAACAAATAATGAATACCGCGAATTAGTCATCTACAGTGTCAAGAAGTTAGGCTATAATTGCGTGAATTGCTATGTACCACTTGATGGAAAACTTGAACATGGGCTATTCGCTGCAGCTAGTCTCTGCACTTCGTGTGCAATTGAAAAGTTTAAGATGGAGAACAGCCCATATGTAGACGGGATCATAAGATTTTATTTATCTGGCGAAGATTCCATTACATTAAAAGGCAAAGCATTCTTGGAACATCCATTTTGGCTCAGCGTCGATGATGTTTACGAGCGAGTCAAGACATCATTTGGATCTGCATATGAGTTAGCCCAGTCAATTTATGCGGAAAAATCATTCTTTAAAACATTTGCACCAACAATATCGCGACCACGCGATGACAAACAGCTAACTTTATCGTTGATGATCGAAGCAGACATTGAGAGCAGAAGGAATATCAAAAGCAATCGAACACATCAAATGCATCCGCTGGCTTCCTTCTTTTCTAGATTTAATTTCAATTCTAGTCATGCTCCTCAACACTCAGTAGACACATCATCAGCAGTAGATGAGGACCTTAAGCCGCACTTCTTCGACCATTTGCCTGTTTCCCTCAAGGCTATATACTTCGAGCAAGTGAAGCGAAAGCAATCTGGTTTGACCAAACCTTCACTACTTGGGACATTGCCATTGCGCGAACTCGTGAAGAGCATGCATGAGCGCGAGTCAAGTGGTAACCATATTAAGAAATTATGAAACTTATTTAATCAAACTGATTAACCGTCTGAACTCCCTCCTCCTTTGCTCACCACCTCATTCAGTCACGTCTTCCCAGTTACCACGACTCCTTGCCACGACTGGCGCTGGCTCGTCTTTCTGCATTCTTTTAATCAATTTCATGGCTTTGTTATACACTCCGAAAGTGGGTTTTTCACAGATTGGGCACTTTGGATTCTTCTTGTTGTGTTCCATGATGCAGTTGCCGCAGAAGTAATGGTTACAAACAGTTATCACCGGATTGACGAAGTTATTGCGGCAAATGTGGCAGGCAAATGGCAAGTTGTCGTTCTCGGCAGCTTGCCCCGTCTTACTCGAGCCATCGTCATTATCAACTTCATTGATATTCTTGAAACTTTCTTCTGCTAACTTTAACTTCTTCTTTTCTTGTTCTTTATCCCAATCGCGGTCTATTTGCCAACCAGACTTATAATCATGACGATCGTGCATGAATTTACACGAATTGCCAAAGCCGCAATAACCAGTTTCTTTATAATCTTTGCAAGTATCAGGCTGGTAGTCAATACGAACAGTGCTTCTTAAAAATGTAGGGGCTCTTATAGGACCCTGTGTACCAGTAAACTTATTTGCACCAATTTTCGCTGGATCTTGTGTTGTGTATGATTTGTAGGCAGATTTACCTCTATATATAGCAGTTTCACCATTATCTAACGTCCCATCCAACTCTAATTTCATATTCCTTTCTAATATCGCTCGTGCATCTCTATCTGTTGCGGTGTCTATTTCGTTCGAATGAGTGGCATCTCCAACATACTTCATTGGTGCTACATCTTTTGACGACTCGTAAATATCTGCCACTTTACTAAATAACTCACTCCTACCTTCTGATTCAGTAGATTTTTTCCCTCCTGAAACACTGTTACTTACATCTTTTACAACAACTGTATCATCTTCTTCTTCATCAATTTCCTTGGGCTTAACTGACGCCTTATTACCACTTAAGTTTCTCTTCTTAAACATCGCGACTGAGCAGTAAGAAACCACTATCTCTCTCTAGAATTCTCAATGAATTCTCAGGTGAAAAATTTTTATTTTGAAATGGTACCGACATGAGAATCGGTCCGACGTATCCCATCGACAACGACGTCAACATTTATCAGTTCATTGAATTCTCTTGAGATTTGACTAACCTTTCACTACCAGTTCTGCGCACCGTCTCATCTACCTCCTTTAAAAGACTAACAGCTGCTTGGTATTTGGGTACCGGCGACTTCCTTGTGAAATTTTTTCTTAAATTCATATCAAAGGAAAAAGAAGAATGCAAAGTTGCCGGAAGATATCATGGCTCACTCGATTTGTGGCATCCAGGAGTCTGCGCAACACGCCTAATCGCCAGATGCCTGTGCATAAATCTGAAAAACGGTTAGATTGTGTGATAATAGGTTCGCCAAATGCTGGGAAATCAGTATTATTAAACTGTTTAATAAACAATCGCGTAGCTGCCACCAGCCACAAGAAGCACACGACGAGAGAGGAAATATTGGGTGTATACAATTACCGGAACGTGCAATTAGCATTTTACGATACACCTGGTTTTGTAAGTAAAAATGATACCAAAAAGTTAGATAGTAAAACATTACAATCAATAGTAAAGTCATCTACTTCGAAGGCGGATGTAGTGTTGATAGTAGTAGATTCTGCTAAAAGTTTGACGGCTAATTTCATGCATACATTCGGGGAAATGGTAAAAATTGGGTTAGATTGTGCAAAAATAGAAATAATTTTAGTGTTGAATAAAGTTGATTTAGTAGAACCGAAGACTAAGTTACTAGAGATAACAAGGAAGTTGGTCAGTTTGATTAACGGGATCAAGTTGGGACCCAAAGGAAGAAATAGAGCCGTTTTAGATACTACAACATTTATGATTGATGCATTGAATAATGATGGAGTTGTTGATGTTAAGAATTACTTACTTACATTAGCAAAGTATAAACCATGGGTTATTCCTAAGGGGGGAGGAGTTACCAACTTGAGCGAAGACGAGAGAATAGAGCAAATCATTCTGGAAGCGTTGCTAGAGCACACACACGAGGAAATTCCGTATATCGCTGAGATTTCTTGTGTTTCAATCAAACCAAATCCAAAATATATCGAAATCAAAGCAAATATCTTCGTTGACAGCGTGAATCAGCGGCGCATAGTGATCGGGCAGCAAGCCAGAACCCTCGTGAAGGTCAGGACGGCGGCTGTCGAAGTGTTGGAAGAAATACTTAAGAGAAATGTAATATTGTATTTAGACGTGAAGCTTCGGTCCGAAGACGGGGAAAGTGGCGGAGGCGACGGCGGCGGCAGCGACGACGTGGAGTTGGAAGAGAGCGGAGCGGACAGAGCTCAAACTAGGTAGGATTGTTACAATTGTATACATAATTACATCATGATGTTATTCGTCATCAACAGGCAGCAAGTTGTCTGTTACCCACGAATCCTCCTCAAACTGCAAGCGATCGTACGGGATATACCCCTTGCCCTTCTCACCTGGCTCTTTCCCTTTGACGTCAGTTGTAACCGTTAGTAAGTTTGTTGCTGGATCAATCAGGGACTGAGACTGCACTGTCAGCTTCTTCATTAAGTTCGTCATATCCGAGGGAATAGGCGCCTGCAGCTTGATCTCTTTGTTGGTGAATGGATGCACGAAGCACGTTTCGTACGCATGCAACAAAGGCCTGTCGACCCCATCAGACTTGCCTAGCTTCTTGTTCCATTCTGGGTTGCCATAGGCCTCGTCGCCTGCTATCGGTGTCCTGCGCTCCTTCAAATGAACTCTAATTTGATGCGTACGACCTGTTTCAATGCGAACAAGTACCGCGCTTAGCTTGGAGTCAAAAGCGATGGTCTTGACGTGCGTTATAGCCGCCTTCCCTGGAGGTCCGTCGTATACCGTCATCAACTGCCTATTCTTCATGGATCGACCGATAGGATTGACGATCGTCGCCTCACCTGGGTGACCGATAGCTATTGCCATGTAAATCTTTTTTATTTCACGTTTTGAAAATAATGCAGATAATTTGGCGACAGCTTCGGGATGTTTACCAGCTAATAGCACCCCGGATGTTCCTTTATCTAGTCTATGTACGATGCCAGGGCGCAAGGATACTGGCGATGCCTTGGCAGCTTCGGGGGTTTCCGGCAGGTCTAGCTCCTCGATATCTTCATCGTCTACGTTGCTACTAAATACTGATTCATTTTTAAGTAAATTCTGTGCTAATGGTCCTAAGTGGTACAATAACGCATTGACGAAAGTACCATTGGGAGATCCAGGAGCAGGGTGGACCACCATTCCCTTTGGTTTATTAACCGCAATTATATGCTCATCTTCGTATAATATATCTAAAGGAATGCATTCTGGTACTACGGTAGTATCTGGAGTAACTATCTCAACGTCTATTGAGACAGTGTCACCTGCTGAAACTTTAAAGCTTTTTGTTTTTTGTATCTTTGAATTGACTTCAACTTTTCCTTTTTCACACAAATCACTCAAATAACTTCTACTGAACTGAGGAAATGCTTGAGCTAAATATGTATCCAATCTTTCTTTTGTTTTATCTGGTGAAAATGATTCCGACGTAACTATTGCACTATGAAGTGTACCATACAGCGAAGATGGACTTGTAACCAGACGCCGCGGTGAGTATTGAAATGCAGAGCAAATGGCCACCAATAGAAGCAATATCAGTGCATTGCCACCTCTCGTATTCAACATTGATCAATTTCCTTGTAATCGCACTGCTACAATTGTCAACTGACACCACAATTACCTGCAATCAGAAGATTTTTATAGGGATGAAATCTTCATGCCAGTTCCTGGTACGTGCGTACAGCTGTGGATTTGGAAATTTTTAAAGAAAGTAGAAATCTCCTAAGAAAGAGATCCCAACGGATGAGTGAATACCCAGTTGTTTAGACACCTAACGCCTGTCGTAAGCTGGAGTTTATTTAGTAGAAAAAGACTCTCGTATCACACCGGTATCGTTGCAAAAGGAACCAAAAAACAATCTCGATCCGTTAAATAAGATCATATCCAGTACAAATGCTTCACTACATCATGCTTCTAGCGCTTCTAGCGCTGTGCGTTGCACAAGAAGAGCATATCATGCACATTTGTGAAGCGGCAGATCCAAAAATCATTGGCGTATACAAAGCTAGTAGTGCTGTACAAGATGGAGTCCCAGTGTTCGTAAATCAGAATGAAATGAGTTTCTTCCGCTCTAGAGGGTACTGGTACTTGGGAAATTTAGCACCATGGCCACCTGAGACACATTATAGATGCGTTGAATTAGAAGGATGCAATGAAGGACTTGAATATCCACCTTCTACTGAAGAAGGCAAATGGTCAGTGGCAAAGAATTTTGGTCAAGAACCAGTTCCAGTTATATCGAAGACACCATGTGCAGCTGTTAGTGATGAGCTATAAATTGTAGAAATTGTTGCTGTTAAAATTAAATTTTATTTTACTATAATTACAATTATCATTATTACAATCTGTCACAGTCGACACTAGAACAAAAACTATTTTACAACTATTTACGAACCCAATAACAATGTCATCACGTCCATCACATGCTTAGTTGATGGATGATTCACACCATACGCTACCTCGTAGGAATGTAACGCTGATAATATTGCTACTTCTGCATCCTGAGGTTTATTTAACAAGAAATAATCAAATAAACCAAGAGTATATCTGGATTCACCAACGGTTATATGCGACTCTCCTAGCAGCCGTCTACGATGCTCTAGTATTTGCTGCAACTGCGCCTTACCTTCAGATAATTGTTCCTCCGTCAATTTCTCTATATCATCTGTGGCTACTTGCAAGTCATTATTTGTTGCAGACGAAGTAACAACCATAAACTTCTTCGCTTGCACTGCACTGTATAACGCTGTCAAGTACTTGTACCAGATGTCAACAACTTTGTCATAGAAATCTAATGCTATTTCTGCTTGTCCTTGAGCCAAGAACACATCACCAATACGGAAATATCCGAATGAAGTAAAGATAGCTTCAGCACCAAACGCCCTAGAAGCGAAGTAGATTGCGGATGCAAACTGTACTTTTGCTTCATTGAAGTCACCTCTAGCAGCCTTGGCTCTTCCGCTTAATATATATAATCTATATTTCAATCGATCTGTACAGTCGGGTGTATTCAAGACGATCCAGTGTGCTTGCGCGACATATTGCTCTGCTTTATTGAATTCGTGTAGTCCTAGAAATGCTTGGGCTAATTGTAAATATGGCTCAATTGTACTCATTGAACGATCACCATCTAACTCACGACAAAACTTTAATGCTTGGATAGCTGCTGGTATCACTAACTGATATTTATGAACTGACAATAATACGGAAGCCTCAGATTGGCAAAATTCTATTAGTTGTCTCTTACCAGCTAGTAAGTGATTTGATCGTTTCGCTCTTTCTTCTGAAGTACCTACAATTGGCGCTGGTTGCATTAATGGTGGCAATAAATGCGCAATTTTCTTAATAATTCCTTGCCAAGCTTGCTCAGCAGCCAGATCTGATGCGTAAAACATGGTACCATAAGGAGTTATCAATTGAACTTTAGCTTTTTCACCAGATAGTTCACAAATTGGAGAAAAGTCACGGGGAAATGCCAGTAAATTCAACGGCTTTATTTCATACTCTTCGTTGTTCCTTAGTTCCATTGTGACTGATGCGAGAGACTTAACAGTGGGAATGACAGCTAGAACCAGAACAACTGCTAATCGTTTGCTTGCTCTAAAAAAAACGACAAGTAGTACCGGTAGGGGTGTGGACTCCGCAAGGAAAGAGAGTCAGTAGAAAGTAAGCAGGCTGAGTCGGAGGCGAGTAAGGAGACGAAGAGGCAGTTGGGTACAATATTTGGCAGTTTATCCGAAGGCATTTTTATACTTTTTTTGTTCCTTTTTTGTCATTTCTTTCACTTTTTGCTGGATTTCCTTGTGTTTGCTCGCGCCAACTGGGTCGTCGGGCTTGGCCTTGACGTACTCGGCGATGAACCTCAGCGCATCCTCGTAGTTGCGCAGCTCGTTGTTCACAATGGCAGCGCGATAGAGCAGCTTCGGGTCTGCCTCTAACGATGGCGACGCTTTAATAAATTCAACTGCTTGTGTAACTGCTTCGAGCGCAAGGTTATAGTTCTGCAACGCAATGAACACCGCGACTTTGTTCTGCAGGCATGCTTGCACCAGCTTCACAGGGACAGTGTACATAGCCGTTATTTTGATTTGCGATGTAATATAACACATAAGAGCCCTGTGTTCGACAATTTCCCGCGGCTCCCCATCGTTGCCTCCAGTCGTTCTATTCATGATCGGCTCCGCCACCTTGGTGTAGTACTCCGATATCTTGGAGGAATTAAACAATTCGCTGGGCGGCCTCATCCCTTGAAGAATCATGAGCGCGGCAGGAGACACCTCATAGTCACGAGGGTGTGGCATTTCTTCTTGATTTCGTAACTGACTTGAAAGCCCTTCGAGCAGAAGGAAGTAACTGTAAGCGAGACTCTTGTCGTAAAATGCCAGGGCTTCCTTGTACTGCTTCCCCTGGAACTGCTCGTTGCCCTTCTGCTTGCACGCGCTGGCTGTCATAGCTAACATCGTCGCTGTATAACTATCCAAGACGACCACCTTATCTGGGTTGCGCAATAGTATGCATATATCACGGTCGTTGCACATTGACATGTATTTACTGGGGTTGCAGTTTTCCCTTGTGAACGCAAGTACGCTTTTCACCGAGCTCTCTTCCCTGCTCATCTTCATTAGTTCCGTCTTGAAGTCATCGGGGATGTACGGACTTGCATTGATCGATTTACTGAGCTCTTCATCACCTATATCGATTTCAAATCCCCTTTTGATGGCGGCGATGCTCTGCAAGAACAGCACGTGGTCATACGCGTAAGTAGACAGCGTGGACTCGCACTTACCAAAAGTTGAGTATTCTAATAATAATGGCAACGTTTTTAACCTGGAGAACTGGTTTTGCTTGGTGGGTAAGCCGAAGCCCCACACCTTCGCGATCTTGCTGATTCCGTACGTCACGAAACAGGGGTCGTGCAGGTGCACCGCGCTACCGTTGCATACGCTTTTGTCGGCATTCAACACATTCACAACGTTGACATCTCGATCCTCCTCTGTCTTTCCTTCGAGACGACCTGATAACCTGTCGTAGATCCATAGATCGCCGTTATCCGAGCCAGTTAGGATATACTGTAGTAAGAAATAGAGTGAGTAAGCGAGCAAGTGAGTAAGTAAGCGAGCAAGTGAGTGAGTGAGTAAGTGAGAACGAGGGTGAGTGCTCACCTCATCATTGGGCCCATAAAACTGAACATTTTTGAGAAATGTGTTGGCGTTAACATGCCCGCTATAGATCCCATCGGCGCCTATTTCATTTTCACCGCGATATCCATCTACTGGAAATGTGTATATGGAGTCACCTTGGTAGGTCACCGCCAAGGTTTTACTATCACGAGAAATAGCCATACCTGAGACAGACACCTTGCACGGAGTCTCTTGAACGGTTAGAACCCTCTTACATGCGTCAAAGCTCAAACTTGGGATCCCAGTACCGTAAGAAGGAGTGAAGTTTAAAGGTGAGTAAGATGCGACGTAAGCGTCATGAACCGATGTAATAGAGGGACTGATGACGCGCAAATCCACACGGAATATCCCAAAAGTGTCAGTTTCTGCGATAAATAAGTTGGAACTTCCCAAGATTGGAGACTGAAGCACTGCCTTCTTGGCGACTTTATTTGAAAACAAAGTGTTCACGCGACTCTTGGCTCTTAAGTCGACCACGCTAATGCAGCCCTCGTCCTCGGCCACGTACAATATGTTAGAGTCTTCGCAGTCAAATATAAAAGAATGAATGAGTGACTCCGATTGTAATACATTAGTTTGTGCGAATTTATTTGTTATATCATGAACAATGACAGCGCCATCGGCAGCGCAAGACACAACTTTGTTTGAATCAGTTGGACATACTTCGACGTTGAATATATTACTTCGATGCGCTGTTTCTATTGTGGTAAGTAACGTCATGGGTGCGCCATACTCATACCTCCAAAGTTTCACTTTCTTATCGTCACTTCCAGTAAGTAATACATCAAAGTCTTGTTGGTACGACCATTTCGCACAATTAATGCATCCGTTATGCTTAATACTGGCATCAATCAACACCGTATTGTTACGAACACTATCGAATGAAAAACACATATCTCGCTGTTTGAACACGTGGTTGGTTTGACTCACTTTCAACCCATCCATAAGATTAATCGGCTTACATTTGTTGGTCGGGCGTAAATTATACTTTTTTATCTGCCTTTGATACCATGTATATACTACCTGCTGGTCATATTGATTTTTTATCGAATCCATCGCTGCACTGGTTCTGAGGGCTTTTAGTGCATGATTTGATTTGGTATTGCTACGGTACTGTTTAAAATAATCGCTGAAGAAAAGGCCGGAATCCGAGGGAATGTCAAGCTTAAAGAGGTCTCGACTAAACGACGTTAAGTAGCACATTCGCAGACAAGAAATGCAAGCCAATAGGCAAGTGAGGTCGCTCTACTTTACAACATTCAAAGGAGCAATTGAGGAATGCGGCCCCGGGCTCTTGGCTGCTTGGCCAAACACAAAAAAGAGAAAGAAGGAGTTAGGCAAGCCATGTCCAACGTCAACTTGAGTGATAAGTACTGGGTCGAGAGGGATGAAGAGAAGGAATTCGAGCAAGGACCATTGAATGTGCTGTTACAAAGTGTAAAAAATAACAGTCAAATATTAATAAATTGTCGAAATAATCACAAATTATTAGCTAGAGTGAAGGCGTTCGATCGTCATTGTAATATGGTCTTGACTGATGTCAAAGAGATGTGGACAGAAGTGCCCAAGGGAAGTAAAGGGAAGGGAAGAGTTATCAATAAAGACAGAATTATAAGTAAAATGTTCTTGAGAGGAGACAGTGTTATACTGGTCCTTAAGAATCCTAATTAACTGATCATACAAACACATGGTACATCGCCATTACACAGAACAGATAATGATTTCATTATTATCATACAAGTATAAATATTAGCTATTGTATTTAAGTCAAGTTGAGTGTTATTTGTTAAATTCTTCAAATTTGGAAATATATTCCTTTATTATGTCCATAGACAGCTCTGCTTGAACCACTTCATGCTGAACTGATGGATTCACTATAGATTCATCATCTATTCTGTCCTCAGGAACAATAAATGGACACTTATTTAGTAATATTCTTAATATTCTTTTATCTGTTGAAACATTAATCCTACTGACCTTCGCCTGGCCACTAGGATGAGCAGGAGGTACGTCATCCCATAACTCGAACAATAAATAAGCACCAAATGATATTTGGCCTTCATATACAGGCAGTATGTCCATCACAGCGAGTAATCCTAATATTGTATAATCATGACCAGAGAATAAATTAAATTTGTACTCGGGATTTATGGCGCTTCGCAGCATATCTAAGCTTATTCGGGACCCCATTTCCATTTTCAATGGACTATCTAAAAATCTTCTTTCCCATACCCATAATGCTACCTTTTCAATATCACTACGATGACTCGAGGGTATTAATGTACTTAATGCACATCGTTGTGCCTTCGATGCGATTGGCCAGTAGGTCTCATTTTGTAATCCGCATTGAATGTATGTCATAGACCACAACGCCTTACTTATATCGTCTAATATTTCATTGTTTGCACCTGTTAACGTATATATTTCAGTCATAAAATCTTTTATCTCATTAGCTTTAGTAAGCCATTTTTCACTTGCCATTAAAACTTTCTTCATATTCTTTTCTTCATTTTTGTATATTTTCCATGGACGGAAATAATTATCTGCTTCAATTTCGTATAGAACTGGTGCATCGATCTTAGATATCGATGTATTATTGTTAAAACCATGAACAAAATCATCACCACTTTCTCTTGCACGTTCCGAAGAACTGCACCGCCACCTAATCTGCTCATTATTTACCACTCCCAGTATGCTAGTATTGATGTATCTGTCGCAAATCGTTTTACCTAAGTTCTTAATCATTACTCGACCAACAGGTGATATGACCTCATACTCCTTAGGATCCCATTGATGAAACGCCAATGAAGACGTACCTTCCCAAGGCTTCAATTCAGAGTCACCAGGACCTCGACTGCCATGGCGATGCAGTATTGTTACTGATAACAGACTTGCCATCACTCAATTTTGGATTTTTTGGTAACAGGAAAAATTTCGAAATTTTGCTCTTGGTACCGGTGTACCAGCCTTGTCTATTCCGCGACTAAGTCTTCACGGCAGCCGACGCCAGAGGTGCGACCTCGTCTTTGGCATCTATTCTCGTTGTTATTAAAGCTCTTCTTCTACTTCTAAATATGTTTTTATGGCACCGCGGCGGAACTGCTATCGCCAATTTTAGTTTTTTTAAAAAAATATAGAAAAAAATGAAGAGCTCGATCAACTTCTGTGAGCCTGATTACATCGTCAGTGAGTATGTGGCTGAATTCCACAACTCGTGGAGCAGTCTGCTACTGGTATATATGGGTTTTATCGGCTACTTTTACTGCGACCCACTAAATCAAATGAAACATAAATTATGTTTCTTTGTACTAGGTACAATAGGAATCGGAAGTACATGGCTCCACGGAAGCCTATCCAGTTATGGCCAGGCGCTTGATGAGCTGCCGATGCTCTTTATGAACATTGCTTTGTTTCAATCATTGCTGACTCTCAAAAGAAGAGAAGGTCAGATTCATCTATTTTATACGTGCCTCCTTGTTGCAGTGGTGCAGAGCTATATATACATTAGATTTCAAGAATATTATTACATTTTTTTAATAAATTACATAAGCTCCGTTGTAGTGATCGTAATATGGACTACATATTTAGCAAATTATGATGGTAAATTTGATAAAACAAGACATAATTTATGGATATCGAGCTTGTTCAGTTACGTCATACTGGGGTCTTCGCTATGGGTGGTGGAGATGAATTATTGCGACTGGCTATTGCCATATTACACCAAATTCAACGGATTATCATTCCACATCTTGTGGCATTTAGGCGCAGGGCTAGGAACATATCAAATAATCACGTTTTTAGTATATACAAATTTACAGAATCTTGTTAGTCGTGCTGAGCGAGTGGTTGTCGCATATCACCTGGGAATATTGCCAATTTGTAAAATAAAGAAAAGCGAATAAATTATATCGCACTAAACATTTTGGACAAAATTGATTTTAATTCTTTACTCTCGACATGGTTTGGGTACAGACTCAGCGCCTTGTCAATGCATGTATAAGCTTCTTGGAAGTGGCCAAAGCGGTACGACATCAGTGCGTTGTTGTACAACGGCTCGAATAAATGCTTCCCGAAATCACTACTGCTTTGTACACATGATTTTGCTAAGTCATATTTCTGTCTACCCATTTCCAGCACTGCAAGGTTGTTCAGGGACTCACCGTGCTGAGGATCAATCGACAGGGCAACCTTGAACGCTTGATACGCCAACCCTTTGTCTCCTAGAGCTATTCCTATGTGTCCGACGTTATACCAGACATCTGCCATCTCAGTATCATCTGCTAATGCGATGGCTCGATCGAAGCAGGTCAGAGTCATGTCGTACTGACCGGCGTAAAAACAACTTAACCCAATATTACTCCATATTTCAGTGCTATCAACACCCATTTGCAACAATCTACGATAGTAGCGTATGGCCATCTCCGGTTGGTCCGCGTAGAAGTAGTGTGCACCTAAGCAAGCGATTGCTTCGACATGACTCGAGTCCAACACTAACACTTTTTTATAAAATGCAACAGAATTCGTATGATCATTGAGCATGTCATATATCCGAGCTATTCCTAGGATCAACCTGGGCTCGGCAGTGAACATCTGACTGGCTTCATTGAGTAAATCCAAGGCAGTATTCGGTAAGTCAAGACGTATGTACACGTTGCACAAGTCTAAGTATGTATTAATAATTGGTTGTATCAACAATGAAGAACGCAGCTGCTGCTCTGCATCGCGCAGTAGTCCTAGCTTCAAGTAGCACTTGCCAAGTTTCGCCTTCCAATACCAACTTTTAAATTCTGCGGCTTTTGTTGCTTCCGCACAAAGTTCTAATGCCTTTCGGATATTATGTTCTACATACAGTAAATAATCAAATAATATCATCGCCAAACCTGGTTTTGATGCATATTTCTTGATATTTAGTCTACCTACATCAACTAATGCTCCAGTAGATGATAATGATGCAGTTCCTAATCTAATTTCACGACCTAAATTAGTCATTGGTCTTGCTGATATGCCACCTCTACTCTGTAAAGCATCTCCAATATTAACAGAACCACTCATTGGTCTTGAACTTGCAGGTCTCGTGAATCCAGTAACTGGTCGTCCACCATTAGTAACTGGTCTAATTACCGGATCATAACTACCACTATTTTTATTGGCATATTGAGGGTTTGATAATGAAGTACCAGGTCTAGCAACTGCTGCAGTAGCATTTTCATCCATCAACATCTCCGCCACACTTTCTTCATCTAATTCAATGTCATCTATGTAATTCTCTTTAATAACTGCTTTACATTTTAATGCCCAAACGGCTTGATCATTCTTGTTACCAGAAGTTGCTGTTATCTCATCGCAAATTGCGATACACTTACTGTATTGGCACTTGCGCAAAGCAGACATAGCCAGCCATGACGGGTCCATGTCCTAACTGTACCTATTCCACCAGGACGTCCAACTGCGTCTTTTCCTGTGACTTGGAACTTGTTTTTTTGCTTTTAAAAATTCCAATTTCAGTTTGTATAAGCGGTCTTTATTACATTTACACGAATAACAATACAACAACAACCTGCTACACACATCCTTTGTATGTTCTTATCCGTTGCACCACGTGCACCTTGTAAAGTTGTGATTTAATTCTAAGTAAATTTACTATATTCCAGTACCACCCTTCCCGCTATGCAGACTTCGATCAATAACTTATTAAACACTAATAACGAGCGCTCCATGCGAGTCGTAATGAGTTTCTCGTAACTTAGAACATAAAATTAGTCTTTTCCGAGCCTTCCGAAACCGGCCAAGTCTAGCCGTTGTAAAGATGCACCGACAAATAGCGAAAATACTTTGGCGATAAGCAACGAAGACGAGAATAAACCACACTACAAGCGCTAAAAAGCAAGAAAACAGAACTAAGTTATCATGTTAAGAAGTTTCGCAAAAAAATTTGGCGTTGATACAGCACCAAACACCAAGAATATTACCACTGGCGATGACGTGAAGGTGGGAGACAAGAACCAACCAAAAAGGCGTGCATTAGGAGATATTACCAACTCTAGTAACGTTCCAAATGCTTTAGATACTGCTAAAGATGCAACCTCATTCAAGAAATCTACTGTTTTTGCATTAGAAACTGTTAAGAGTAATGATGAAACCGCTAGTACTTCATCAGTTGACAATGAGAGATCATATATGCAACGCCCAGCAGATGATATTGATGCTAGAGATATTGGAAATCCGCTATTATGCACCCAATATGTTAATGAAATGTATGAACATTATAATGAAGTTGAAAGAAAATTTATGGTAAAAGATTATATTTCCAAACAACAACATGTCAACGAAAGAATGAGAACAATTTTAGTTGATTGGCTTGTTGAAGTTCACTTAAAGTTCAAGATGGTGCCAGAAACTTTGTATTTGAGTGTTAATTTGATTGACCGTTACCTTGAAAAGAAACAAGTTCGTAGATCAAAATTACAGTTGGTAGGTGTTGCAGCACTATCACTCGCTGCTAAGTATGAAGAAATATATCCTCCTGAATTAAGAGAACTTGTATATATTACTGACAAAGCCTACAACAAAGCAGAAGTTATTGAGATGGAAAGTGATATTGTTAACACCTTAGAATACAACCTAACTGTGCCTACCATACACACATTCTTATGCCGTTACTTAAAGGCTGCTCATGCTGATCGCACCATGGTTCAACTTGCCTGTTACATCGCAGAGAGAACTTTACAAGAATATTCTATGACCAAGTATCTTCCATCTGTTATTGCTGCTACATCAGTATTAATTGCAAGAAAATCATTGAAGCGAAATCCTTGGAGTCCAACACTCGTAACTTACACCAAGTACGACGAAAGCGACCTTGTTGCCTGCAACAACGACATTGGTGCATTCATTAACGACGAAACTATTCAACAACAAGCGGTGGCGAAGAAGTACTCCAGTCCCAAGTTTGGAAGTGTTGCCAAAATGACAGCACTATTATAAGGAAGCCGATCATGGCGCCAATTTTCACCAATAGAGTATCCAAAATGGTAAATCTAGTTGTAATTCCCGATAATCAGTTATATTAAATACAAGAAATGCTTACGTGATTCTACTACTTTCTCTTCATGATGTCGGTGAGAGCGACGTTCTTGCTGACAGCTAATTTTCTATACCCAGTTGCTGGAGTAGCTGGTGTTGTACTCGTTGGTTGTGTTTGCAATGGTCGAGGAGCTGGTGTTGCACTAGTTAGTTGTCCTTGTAATGGACGAGGATTTAGGCGTTTGCTACTGGCGCTTTGTTCTACTACTTGTGGTACAGGTCTAGGCCGTGGATCCTTGCGCTCTACGCTGTCCTTACTCGCATGACTAGAAGAGGTGTACTTCCTTATCCCACTGGCAGCTGCTTTAGCCTTAGGCGGTGCTTCAGTAACAGCGATTTCACTCAAATCACTTGTTACTGCATCAAAAACATTGATATTTACCAGATTTTCATGTGATTGCTTGCGACCACCTTGACTCGCCGCGGAGTAGTCGTAGGACCTGGACCTGGAGACCGTTGCTGTCTCGGGCTTCATCTTTTTCTTGGCAGATTCTTCAGACTTCAATTTCTCAAGCGTGTGCATGAGTAGCTGCTTCTTCGTTGCAATGTCGCTGATGGCCTCCAGGTGTTCTTGCTGGAATATTTTATCAGCTTGTGCAACTTCTGCATGCATTTGCTCGACCATTCTACTCTTCTGCTCGGCTATCATCTCTTTAGCACGAGATATTTTGAGTTGAACATCTGCTTCTGCTCTTATCCTCATCTCGCGGTTGTAACTCTCTTCATTTTTCTGGGTTATTTTTTGCAAGTTAATGTAGGTATCGTCGCGTTGCTTCGCTAGCTTCTCGACCTCGTTCTTCAGCTCGCCCACTAACTGGTCGTGGAACTCGCACTGTTCTTTGATATTTTCTAATGAAGCCGTTACACTTTCTATATTTTGCACCAAGCTTTTACTTGTTAAACTACTTTCATCAACACTATACTGCTGACATATCTTCCGACGCAGCTCGCTCACCTCCTTATGCGACGCCACTAACTGCTTCTGCACGCCTTCCATAGCAGCCACGAGTGTCTTGTTGCTGGAGTGCAACTCATCGCTTTGGACTGTCAAGTCAGACTCCACCTGCACGAGCGCGGCATTCTGTCTCTCTTTCTCCTTTATTTCCTCCATAATACCGTTAAGGCGCTGGTTCGCGTCTTCCAAGTCCTTGTTCAGTTGCAGGAATGTCGACGGCGCGTGGCCTTGCAGCCCAGTATCTCGCAGTAATTGTATTTGGCTTTCCACATTTTCACAAGATTGGGTCAACTCATCCAACTCTAACGACGTCGACGTAAGCATTGCCTCGATGCTTCGCTTCTCAACGAATGAATTAATTGCGAATTCAGCCCTTTCTAGCCTGCTTTGCACCAACGTCTCCTCTGACTTCATCGATGAGACTTCGCACTGAAGCTTGTGGATATCCTCTTCCGTTACCTTGAGGGCCTCTGATACACGCGCACTTTCAGCCTTTAACTCATTTTCTTGGTTTGAATGCGCATTGATTATACTTGCAGCAGCTGCACTGCTTGCCTCGTGCTTGCTAATGACATTCTCTAGATCGTACGTGAGATTCAGCACCGCATCGCGGTCGGACTGCAAACGCGCCTGCTTTGCCTCCATTTCCTTCAACTGGTCAGTAAGAGAATTTTCATACTGCAAAAACCGTTTGGCTTCCTCGTCGATCGCCGCGATGGTGCTGTCGATCGTCGCGCTGTCGCTCTTCACCTGCGATCGATACTGAATTATTTCTCTTTGCAGTGATTCGGCGTCATTATTTCGTAATAAAATTTCTAATTTGTTCAATTTTTCTTCGATTATTTGCAGTTTTTTCTTCTCTTCTAATAGATTCTCTTCGCACATTCTTTGCTCCTTCTCCTCCACTTCTAGCTTCTGTTTCAGTTCTTTCAAACAATATTTTGTAGCTATTTCATCTATCGCCGGAGTTAACTCGATAACTTTAGCTGTAGTTTCATCACAGCTTCTCTGAATAACGGCAAAGTCTTCTTTCATTTCATTATAGATTGTGTTTAACGCTTCTAACTTCTCTTCTTCTTTCAATTCTTCGCGCAGCTTCAATACCTTCGCATAGCCCAGATCACTATTCTGCTTTACACTGTGTGCTTTTGATTCCAAAGCTTCTAGTTTTCCTAATTTCCTATGATACGACTGAACTTCACTCGCATGTCTCTCCTCCTGAGACGAGATACTCGCCTGCAGAGACAACAACTGTCTCTCGGAATGCTCGATTTCTTTATCATGAATTTGCAGTAAATTTGACAGTTCACAAACATCATCTGCAGGCACTAAAGTGTAGTAAGAGAAAGAACGAGAAGATGTAAGCGGCGGCAAAGTACCTAAACTCATCGTGGATGGTCTACGCTGGTTATCTGACAAGATTTGTTAGTTTTTTTGCTTTCTTGGCAGCTTTCTTGACATGACACTTCTCTTGCACCGGCACGTTGCAGACCGGTACGCGAGGATGGAGAAGGAGAAGGAGAGTGAAACTAGTTCGCTTATTATACAGATATACACTATGTCGCTGTTATCCTTGAAAAATTGGTGCTTTCTGAAATTGCGATGCGATTCTTGAATAAATATGCTCTGGGTCGGCCCCAATGGAGAAGGAGCCGTCTTCGCTTCCGATCAACAAATACTGGTAATCATCAGTGAAACAGAGCGAGGTGATGCCTAGGTGTGCGCTGAGATCGATCTGGTAGAGTGTCTCTAGATTCCACAGCGTTCTCAAGAGGATGAGTCCGTCAACACCGCCACAAACCAGTACATTCGAGTGACTATTCACGGCAAATGTAGGCGTCTTCACTGCTGCGTAAGTAGCAGCTCTATGTTGACCGTTGATCCAGAACAAGTGAATACTCAAGTCTTTGAATGAGTGGGCAACTAGGTAGCCAGGAGTTGTGGCCAGAACCACATCAATTGGGGCTCCTACCATGTCATCCATCGAGCGAATGAACTGGCCCTTGCTTACGGTGTGGATGCATAACTTCCCGAATTCAGAGCCGGAGAAGACAATATCTAGGTCGATGTTGTACGACAACGCTGTAATGGATGAATTATGGCCCCAAAGCACGTGTACAACAGCTAGAACTGTCTCGGCGGAGGCTGCCTCCGATTCATTGCTTACTTCTCTCGCCAAGGCAGCTGCAAGACTAGGACATTCGACAACCCACACCCGAATAGTTCCATCCTTGCCGCCGGTCACTAAGGTAGGGAATTGCTCTTGGCTGAGTTGAACACACGTGATAGCTCCGTTGTGCCCGCCAGTGCTACTTGCTATTTCTTTCAGGGAATCCAATGAGTGAACTTTCAATGTGTGATCCCAGTATCCGCAAGAGATTATCCTGCCGGCGCCGCCTTCGCCGACACTCAAGGCGATGTTCTTGTTGCTCATATTCGATAGTGACAGCACGTTGCCGTGAATATGTCGGTAGCCATCACTTGCCACAGCTTGATCTACTTCCGCCACCGCGTCAGTCACTACATCTGTTACTTCACTAGTAGAGCTGGTCATTGACGTCGTTGCATTGGTACTCTCTGCTCGAGCTGCGCTGGAGTCGTTCTTAGGCGAACCAAATAAAGAAAAGCCGAACATACTCATACTACTCGACCGCTGCTTGGTACCCGCAGGGCTGCTCTCGTCACTCGTGGCAACGTCACCTCGCACGAAGTCTTTCTGTGAGCTACTTCCAGCTGCATTAGAGATAGACGCGCGAGTATAGTCACCTTTAGGTAACCCGATTTCTGGGTTGATTCTCACCACTACATCCTCCGACATGCAATACCTTGCACTTGGCAGGACCTTGACCTTGTCTGCGATCAAGGTGAACGGGTTGTTGTACATGTCTGGGACGGTGCTCCACTTGTAGTAACAGATCGTAAAGTCAGCAAACAATACAACTAAGCGATCACCTGATGTCTTGACGGAGATCGCCGCGCCGTGCTTACCGTCCTGACTCATCTGCGTGTAAGGGTAAACCTTGAAGTTGGATAGATACTTGGTATCACCGCATAGAGGTGACACACACTCACTCCTCAACAGCCGTTTAGGATGAGGTTCTCTGAATAATTGACTGGGAGTCTGCCCGAAGTGAGTGACTTGGGACTTGGTGGCCTCGCGCTGCAAGGGGTCTTCAATGTTATTGATATTGATTGCGCAGTTCTCGTATGTCAAGTAATAGAACAAATTATTCGCTTTCACTGCCTCTTCATCGCGTTGTTTGAACCCAAAAATGAGGTCGATCCACTCATGCAGATGCTCACTAACATAGTCACTCTCTAGTGCTTCTCTGTTTATTCTTACAAACTCAAAAGCGTCGCCACCACACCACTCGGGTAAGCGCACGTCATTGACTACACCTCCTTCTTGCAACTCTCCTAGTGGGAAACTGTTGGTATTCAGAAGAATTTCAGGACAACAGAACATCTCGGGGATCAGCTCTTTGACGTCGCTGAGGGAGTTGTTGCAGCCGTGCCACGTCGACTTGATGTCGAAGAAATTGCGATCAGGACAGTCAAATTTGCCGCCTTGTAACCCAATTGCTAGCGAGGTAAACGGCTCTTGTCTAATCATGAAGTGTATGACTACGCCCGCAGAGGAGTAGTGGCTACCGTACATGAAACGGGGCACACCGATGTCCTCGTCAAAGGAGTTATACCTCTCGAGTATCTCCTTGAGTCTGATGGGATTCAACGCACCAACTGGCTTGCTCAAGTCCCGATAACTAGCGGGATCATCTAAATCAAGTGTTTTCCCGTCATACTTGGCGAGGACCCACGGGAACACGTGGTACTGTGTGATGTCGTTGTAGGAGCGACCCGCGATGATATTCAACCGCATGATGTACTCAAAGTTACTTATCAAACGCTTTCTCCACTTCTCAGTCCAGTTAGAATTTGCAAAAACGTGCTGTGGATTGAGGGATTTGGACGGCGCCTCGTGCAGCGGCGTGTGCT